>Ga0182030_10007838_pt1 | contig 22217 bp, 17 predicted proteins | sample 812S3MmetaG_FD_121299 | JGI IMG/M metagenome (GOLD analysis project Ga0182030, IMG submission 121299) | Permafrost microbial communities from Stordalen Mire, Sweden - 812S3M metaG (Illumina Assembly) | ecosystem: Environmental > Terrestrial > Soil > Wetlands > Permafrost | place: Sweden... | reverse complement strand
TTATAAATTTAAATTATTCAAATATAAATAATAAACTCAAATAATTTGCAAATTTATTAATATTTATTAATATTTCTAAATATTTCTAAATGATTTATATTTAATAAATCATTTAATAACTTGAGAATTTTCGCAAATCTATTTTTCAAAATATTAATTTCTTTTCGATTATGAATATCATTAATAAAAATAAAATTGTTTAAATCATTTATTATATTAAATGATTTATTGATAAGATCTAAATATTATTTTTCAAAATTGTTTTTTGAAAATATTTTCATTATTTAATATTTATTTAAATCATTTATATTTTTAAATCATTTATCGATAATAATTAAAATATTTATTTTTAAAGAATTGTAATAAATATTCTGATTAAATTATGCCCGATATTTATAGTAAATCATTTATATTTTATGATAAATGATTTATTTTATAATAAATTATTTATAAAATATAAATGAATTGAAACTTAATAAAAATAATTTATTTTCTGATTTATACAAAAGTTATTTAAAATATTTATAATGATAAATGATTTAATATTTTAAATAATTTATTATTATTTTTAAATGAAATTATTTAAAAAAATGTTAATAATCAATTTTTATTAATTAAATTATAAATAAAATTTAGTTTTGGAGAAACATTTTCTAATTGAATTAGTTTCGAAGAAATATATCTCATGTAATTATTATGATTTATTTACTTTCTTTTTTAATGGAAGAATTTTACTTTTTGCTTTAAATAATTCATTCATTTTTTGTCTTAAATTATCTAAAGTTTGTATATTCAATCCACCAATATCTAATTTATATTTTATGAATTTTGGAATAGAATATTTAATTCTTTTTGATTCTTCATTTAATTCTATATTTTTTTGATTTAAATCTAAATCATTTAATGATTTCTCAAAAATCCAATTCCATCTAAGTGTTGGTTCAATTTTTATCCAATTATTTGCAAACATTAATAATTCACATATTTTTCCTATATTAATTCCATTTATTGATAATAAATCTATAATTTGGAGTTTAGATCCATTTTCTACAATAATTTGAGAATTTAAATATTTTAATGATTTAATAAAATATAAATCATTTTCATTTATCGATTTATTAATATTAATTTTAAATTGTTCAAAAAATTGTTCAATCTCAAATGATGAATCTTCACCATTTTCTAGAGGAATATTTCTTGAATATATTTTTAAAATATTATAAATAATAAATAATGCTTCTATAGATAATTGAAATCCATTACTCAATTTTTGCAAATTATTTTCCAAAATATAATCAATTGCATTCATTTGAATAAAATAATGTAAATCAAAATTTCTTATTTTTCTTAATGATCTTAAAATATCAATAAACGATATATTTTCTCCATTATCATTAACTCTTTTTATTTTAAATAAATCCATTAAATCATTTAATTTTGATGGATATTTTTTAATTTCCATTTTTGAATTTAATATTTCATAATAAATATCATAATCAGTTTTTTTATAAATTATATTAATAAAAGATTGTTTTTGATTTATATTTTTAATAATAAAATCATTTAAAAATGTTTGTTGATAATTACAAATTCTTTGTATTTCATTTCTTATAAGTTCTGGAGTTATGTTATTCATAGAAGGACCATTTATAAATGGTAACATACATAATTTATCAGAACATAAAATCATTTTTGCAATTTCTTCATTTTGTTTAATCATTTCTCTTTTTTTATATAAATCGATTAATGATGCTTCATCTTGTTTATCAACAAATGAAAAACAAAAAATAGACATAAAATTAAAATAATCATATATTATTTTCATAAATAATTCATGATTTTTGGGATTGGATACTATTTCCAAAATTTTATTAAATTCAACTTCTGGCATTAAAATTCTTAAATGAACATATAATAATACGAAAGCTTGACATTGACCTTCATATTTTACTATTGGATTAAATTTATCTTCCATTTCAAATAAGGCTTGAAATCCATTATTTTTATAACAAAGTTGATTTGGTGGAACAAAATATTTATAATCTATCCAATTTTTATTTAACCAATTTTGAATATATCCATAAATTTTATCTGAAACATCTTTATCACCAATATAATATGATCCATGTGGTTCAAAATATTCAGCTCTTCCAATTACTCTATCAAGAATAATTACATTTGCATGTCCAGAATCTTCTCCTTCAGTTTGAATTGATATACCCAAAAATATAAATCGAAATTTTTTCTCTGGATCTTGTTTATTATATTTATTTATAGTATATTTAAATAAATCATCTCTAATTCTTATTCCTCCTTCAATCATTCCTCCATTTATTCCTAATTTACTTATTACAAATATAAAAAAATCTGAATGAATATCACATGTATTATAATATATATAATTAATTTCATTTATTATATTATTAAATCTTAATTTTAAATAAGCTGCCCAACATTCTCTCCCTATTTTTGTTGATGTCCACCATGATCTTTTTTTATTTATATTTGATAAATCAAATTCAAATCCTTTTGGTTTATATGAACTTTCAAAATTTTCAATTTCTTCATTCAATAAATTATTACCCATTCTTTTTCTATTTGAAATAAACAAAAAACTTATTTTAAACTTATTTTAAACTTATTTTATTCTTTCTGGTAAAATATATGATTTAATTTCACAATTATAATCTTTTGGATCATAATCATCAGGAATTAATATATCATTATTATCCTTTATTATCTTATATCTTAAAATTTGTTTTATTAAAAAGAACCATCTTCCATATTGATTAAATAATAAAATATTTGGTGTTCCTATAAAAATATTTTTTAAAGCTAATAATGTTTCATCTTTAAAAAATACAAAGAATTCTTTATAATTTATATCTTTTCCTTTATAATTAATAATATATTCCGCATATTTTATTATACCAGGAAATGTATGTTCTTTTCTTAAGTTATCAACTTTTTCATCTTCTCTTTGTAAATTATTTTCATCTAAATATTTTTTAAACTTTAGGAAATCTTGTAAATATGAATTATATTCATTTTCTGGAACAAAACCAGAAAAATATTGAAATTCGATATAATAATTAAATAAAAATCTTGATAATAAATTATGCTGCATTTCACTAAATATATCATTATCTTTCCAACTTGGATCATTTAAAAATGTCATATCAATTGCATTCATTAATATTATTAAATAATATTTTGTTATTTTTGATACATTTTCAATAAAATTTATTTTGCTTTCATTTAATGATTTAAATAATAAATCATATTGATTTTTTAGATTATTATTATATTTTACAATTTCATTCATATTTACAAGAGATGAATCAACATTTGTATCAAATTTAATTATTTCAATAAAATATTTTCTTAAATATTCTATTTTAGATTTTTGTTGAATATTATAAATTTCATTTATATAATTCAAATCAAAATGATTTAATTTATTAAATGATTTTAATAATTTTTTAGATAATGGTTCAATAATTTTACAAAAATTATTTAAACAAATTTCGATATTATTCATTTTTTCATTTAAATTATTTATATTTTTATTTATATTTTTATTTATAAAATCAATATCATTTAAATTTTCATTACAAAATGATTCAACATAATAAATATATTCATAAAATAATTGTCTTAAATCATTTATAGAAATATTATTTTCCATTATTTTTATTATTGATTCAAAGGTTTCATTTGGAAATAATAATCTTATATGTAAATAAATTATTGAAACAACATTACAATATTTATTTTCATAATTAATATTTAATTCATTTATTTTTGATTTTAAAATTTCATAATCGGTGCAAGTATTTCTAACAATAAATGTTGATCTATCCTTTTCAAAAATATGATTTTCATTTAATAAGAAATTATTTCTAAAAAAATCACTTATATTTAATCTAATTTTATCTTTATCATTTTCATTTAATATTTGACTATCATCTAAATCAATATATTCAATTATAAGATTATTTTTATTAATTAAAATAAAAGATTTGAAAAATTTTCCATCTTCAAAAATATCTTCTTCTTTACCATTTTCATCTTTTTCAATTCTATTAATTGTAACATCTATTTGAATACTTAATAAAATCCACTCTTTATCTTTATATTTTTTATTATCTGAATTATTAAAAAAATATTTTATATAATCTCCATATGAAATATTCAATTCTTCAGATAAATCTTTATAAATATTTTTATTGATTTTAATAAATGGATCAAATTCAAATTTAATCTTTTTTATTAAATTATCTTCAGTTTCAATCTTAATAAGTTCTCCATAAAAATCAATAATTATATTATTGAATCTATTTGATAAATAAAATAAAATGCACCATAATCCATTATTTTCTACTAATGACCAATTAATAATATTATTATTGTTAATTTCTTGAAAATTGATTATTTTATTTTCATATGATTCATATCTTTTTTCGAAATTATTTATTGGAACTTGACCCATTTTTTTTATATAAAATAATTTCTTCTATTTAAAAAAAGTTAAATTTTTATTATTAAATTTTTATATCTATACAAAGTTTGCATTTAGATCTATTTTTTGGAGCACATTTTTTATGAAAGCTATGATTACACGAAATTTTTAATCCTCCTTTTGTAATAACTTCATCACATTCTGGACATATTTCATTTGTTTTCTTATTTTCTCTTTTGCTTTGATTTAATGTCTTAATACAATAAATACTATCACATTTATCTCTACAACAAGGACATAAAGCATTTTCACCCTTTTCCATGTTATAAATTGATGCGCAATCTTTGCAATAATATCTAAAACATATTCCAGTATTATTATTGCAAGTAGCATAAATTTCTCTATATTTATCACAATGATGGCATTCTTGATTAACCTTTTTTCCTGTTTCTGATTCTCTATGTCTCGAATTATTTAATTTCTTTCTTTTTAAAGATTTTTTTGGAGATTCAATTTTTTCCATTACATTATTAGTTGGTATTTCCATATTTTCTGGGGTACTCGGTACAGTAGTAACTTCATTTGCATTTTCTAGAGTTTCTTTCGTAAATATTTTTTTATAATTATGATCCAATATTTTCAAGAATAATTGAGGATTTTTATCACAAAGATTAATTATTTTGTTTATAACAAGTTGCTTCAGTTCTCCATTAAGTATATCTTTGTTATCATATAAAATATCCAAAATGGAGACTTGATCTTTAGATAATGTTTCTTGTAAAAGAGATTTCAAATTGTCTGCCATCAAAATAATCTAAAATCCTCAATTTTAAATTTATTTAATTTTTCTTAAATCATTTAATATTATTTTTAAATCATTTAGAACATATAAAATGTATATTTTTCATAAATTTATAACTAATTTTATTAAATGTTTTGAAAAATCATAAATCGAGAATATATTTTGATAATTCTGATATATCATTTGTAGAATTTGTTAAAGTTGCCCATTTTACAATTACTAAAATAATTAATATAATTATAATATTTACATTTTTCTGCATTAATTTTTATATCATGATTATTTACATAAGTCATAATTTCAATTATCATAATTTTTGATGTTTTCTTCAATATATTATCCAAAAATATTATTTTTAATATAGCTGGTAATAATTCATTTTTTAATTGTTTTAAGTCATATTTTATAGAAAAATCAAAAATATTGATATCAATATCAATATTATTTGATTTTAATGATTTCAATAATATTTCTTCACATTTTTTTAATAAATTCTCCATTTGAAAATAATGCGCTATTTCTATTAAATTAAATATATCATTTGTTTTTGTATTTCCAGTATATATATATTCAATAATTTCTTTAAATGAATGCAATTTAAATTGATTCAATTCTAATTTGTTTTGTAAATTTTCTTTCATATTTGATTTAAACATTAAATCAAAATAATTTGATTTTGAGCATAATATAATTTTATGTAAATTAAATTCTTCATTTTCGACAATTATTGTAATATCTGAAAACCTATTATCTTTATATATTTTTGATAAATTAGAACTATCAGATATATAAAACTTTCAAAAAATTATTAGAAATGTTTGAAAAATATTACAACTTCTGGTTCTTCTCCAACTTCTGGACTTTTAATTAATTTAAAGTCATCATCATCATCATATGGAGAAAATCCATTTATAAATAAATCACTATTTGTTTTAATATGATCCCAATAACTTGCACCAGCTTCCCCATTTATCAAAAACCATAAATCCCCTCCATCAGTTCCTAAAACTACATTAGTTGAATTTTTATTATTTTCAATAATAAATAATTACTTTTCCCAATTCCTCTTGGTGTTTTCCATAAAGAATCTGGTGAAACATTGAATAATTTTTTACATAATTCTTTATTTAAATATATATCACGATCTGATCTAGCTCTAATAATTGTTAAAATAGTACAATTTACTTATATAAAACATTTGTATTTTCGCTCATATCTTTTAATGATAATTTTTTTATAATTTTTTGAAATATTTTAAGCATTTAAATAATTTAAAATAAATTATGAAATTGTAAAATAATTTTTATTAAATATTAATTAAAAAAAAATGAAAATTTATTTAATAAATATTGAATCCATATCTGATTCTTCAATTGGATTAGATGATATTGCAGTATTTTGAGTTGAAGATGTTATTTGTTGTTGATGATGATTTTGTTCGATTTGATTTTGTTTTACTGAATTAGTATTATTTGCAGCTACTGTTTGCGGAGTTATGGTTGTGGTTATTGGATGATCTTCAACATTTTCATGTGTTTCTTCCAGTATTTCTTCATCATCTGCATCTATTTCCACCTTATCAACTTTTTTGGCTCTTGTATTTTCAATTGAAAATCTACTTTTTAATCTAAATTCCCAAGGTAATATTTCTTGTAAAGCAACGAATTGCCCATCAACGTATACTTTAAACAAAGAATATGCTTGAATTTTATCTTTATCACCAGATCCTGATAATATTCCAAGATGTTTTGCAGCTTGAGTTGCATTTGTAAATTTTTGTTTGTTTATATGGAAAACTACTGATATTTTTCCATTTTTTAATATTGGTTCTGCCCATTGTTGAATAAGTTCATCACCAGGTTTGGATAACCAATTTCTTGCACGATAATATAATGGTATTTTATTTCCGTAAGGTTTGAATGATTTAATTAATGTTTCACATTGTTCAATAGATACTGTTGAAAAGCAGGTTTTATTTGTTTTATTTTCTCCACATTTCCAATCATGAAATACTTTTAATTCATCTTTTGTCCAAACTTTTGCTTTTACTTCAATAATAATTGGTTCAGTTCTAATTTTCTTTTTTTCATGATATCTATCACCCATTTGACTTGAATCTAAAGAATCTTGATCTTCATCTTCAAAATTATCAATTATATGAGAATTATTTTTTGAATCTTGTGAATCCAAGAAATTTTCTTCATTTTCTTGACTATCATTTAATAAATTTTTTGATGATTTAGAATCTTCAAATGAATCATTCAATAATTTATGTTTTCTTGGACTAACTTTTCTTGTCTTTAAATTGATTTTTTTAGAATTTTCATGTTTTTTATTATTATTCTTCATATTTAATTCATCATTATTAACTTTTTTTCTTGAATTATCAATTTCTTTATCTTTTACATTCATTTTTTTCATTCCATTATTTCTCATATCATTGTTTTTTGATTCATTATTCTTTAATTCGTTATTTTTCGATTCATTATTTTTTGAATCTGATTTTGAATCTTTTTTAATTGATTGTGAAGATTTTAAATCATGAATGGATCTTTTATTTGATTCTATATTATTTGAATAATCAGAATCCTGACTTTCTTCATCTTCCATAAATCTTTCATTTCTATGATTTTGATTTACTTTTTTAAAATCATCTTTTTTTATTAAATTCTTTGATTTATATAAATTTTCCATATTTCCATTATTCGAATTATTCGAATTATTCGAATTATTTCTTTCATTTAACATTATTTTTGGTAATGAAAGATCTAAATCTGGAAAATAAATACTTTCTCCATTAATCAAAAATTTTAAATTTCCTTGCATATATCCTAAATCATTTTTCTTTAATGGTTGTTGGCAACAATTTTCAAAAAATTTTCCTAATATTTTTTGTAATTCCATTTATTTTAAATTTTTTTTTCCTTATTTTCGATAACTTGATTTCTATTTTCTCTTTAAAAATTTGATAATAAAAAATTATCTTGATTTTTAAATTGAATTTGTCCTGTTATTTTCTATATTCAATTTTGTAATAACTTTTAAACGTATCACAAAAACAACAATACAATCAAAATTGATTTTAATATAAAAATTAGAATTAACAATAATATTCCTTTTTTTATTCTTAATCAAAACCTTTTTTTCTATAACAATTATTAATTCCAAAATAAATTTTTATTAAATTTTTATAAAAAAAATTGAAAAAAATTAAAATTTAAAATAAATTTATTTAAAATTAATAATTATAAACATTTTCACCCTTATAATATTTTTTCCTTTCTTCAGTATTTCTAAGAGTTTTTTTAGCGACACAAATAGATTTATTATTAGACTTTTTTCTTTTTTTAGTTTCTGGTTCCTGTTTCTTTTGAATAAATGGATTATCTATCAAATCTGGAGTTTCATCAAAATCTTTTTCTTGTGAAGTCAATTTTCTACTAGATTTATCAGAATCAAAAAATGAATTTTCTTCAATATCGCGATTATTATTATTTGAATTATCATTCAATTTGTTATAATCCAAAATATTTTTATTGTTTTCTTCTTTTTGAATATTTTCTTCTGTAAACAAGCTCAAATTTTGATTTACAGAAAATTTAGAATTAGATGGTGAAAATTGAATCTCTTTACTAATAACAAAGGATCCATCTAAAATATTTTGTTTAGAAGAAGTAGATATGGAAGAAGAAGAAGAAACTGAATTTGAAGATTCAGATTCTAAACCAGTATATATATTATAATTGTTTGAATTGGACAAATTCGATTTTAGAGAACAAGTATCAGATTCTATAGATAATGAATCTCCACTAGAAGTAGAAGTAGATATAGAAGGATTATAAGATAAATCAGAAGAAGATTGTTGTAGGATGGGAGATTGATTTGTTTCAAAAGATATTGTAGAAATGGAAGAAGATGGTGTATTAAATGGAGTTCTTGAATTTAGTGAAATTGTCTGTTTTATTTTTAATAAATTATCTTTTTCATCCAGATTATTATTTTTTTCATCAAAATTTGGATTATTTGTTGTTTTTTCAATGTTTTCTTTAGAATTAATTGGGTATTCCGGAATTGATTGAAATTCCTTTAAATTAATAGGAGATGATATTATCGCAAGTCCAGGAGATTCTGATTGAATTATTTGAGAAGATTTATTTTCTCGATTAATTTTTTCATTCGATGATATTTTATTTATTTCAGAAGATCCAGAAAATATCTTGCTTATGAGATTAAAAGGATTCATTATTTTTTTAAATATTTTCTTTCAATTTTATATATAAAATTACAAAAAAAAGAAATAACATTAAATCATTTAATAAAATATTATAATTAAATTTAAATCATTTATTATTTAATACTTATTTCAAAAAATTATCAAAATAAATAATTTAAAGTTTTTTAAATATTGAATTATTTTTTATTATCGACTATTTCATAAATTATTTCTTCACTTTCTTCATTTTCTTCATTTTCTTCATTTTCTTCATTTTCATTATTTTCTGATTCTTCATTTTCTGAATTTGATTCTTTCATGATTTCTTTGATTTGAGATTTTTTTTGATTATTTAAATTTGTTGATTTATTTTCTACACTACCAATAAAATATTCAAATATTGGTAACATATTATCTATACATTTTTCAATTACTACCATTGAAATGATTTTGGTTTTTTGTGTAACTGAACAATCATCCATATTTTTTGGAATTAATAGAATAGAACTTTTGCTATCGATCAATTGATTTAGATTGTTATCTTTATTACTATTCTTTTTCTTTTTTTGAATTTCTTTTATTTCTTTTGTTTCTTTTGTTTCTTTTAAATTAGTTTTGATATCTGGTGATTTCCAAAAGATATTTAATATGAAATGAATTATTTTTGATTTTAAACCAGATGAATTCATATATATTTTTGTTATTTCCCATATTATTAATATTGAAACCAAAGTAAAAATTTCCATTATTTATTTTTTTTTTATATAATTTATATGTTTTGAAAATAATAATTTTTTGATATGATAACTAAAATGAATAATATTAATGATAATTCAATAGATTTTTATTAAAAAAAATTATTTTTTCTATTATTCATTTTAGAATTCTAAAAAAAATCAAATAAATTAATAAAAAATTATTAATAATTTTAAAAATAATGGAAAATTCAAAATCTCAACTTAATTTCGAATTAGCTCAAACATTTAGAGAACAAAAAATGGATGTTGTATTTAATGCATATGGAATTGAAATTATTCATGCTGGAAATTATTCAGATAAAATTGGTGATAGACCAGCAATGGTTATGATTTATTGGGAAAAATGTGGATATTGTAAAATGGCAGCTCCCCATTTTGTTAATATGAAACAATCTATTGAAATTATTAATAAAAAAAGAATTAGTCGAGGTGATTCACTACCTGAAATTCAATTATTTGCAATGAATTATGAGATGGAACTTAATAAACCTTTTTTGGAAGCTTTTAAGGTTGCAACAGTACCTCAATTTGTTATGTTTTCTTCTTGTGGAAATAGTGGTTTATATTCAGGAGAAAGAACAGCTGATGCATTTATTGCATCTTTATTGGAATTTGAAGAACAATGTGTGAAACCGATGGGATTAAGTTATCAATCTAAAATTGCTTTTACTGGACGATTTTAATATTTTATTAATAAAATAAATTCTATATCAATTTGCATTAATTTAATTTTATATTTATTTAATATGGATCACTATCAAATATAGGACCATTTTTAGTATTATTTATAACTGGATTTCGGGGATTGTGATTTGGATTTGGATAATTTTTAGGTACAATTTCATTCTTATTGATTATGTCATCAATTTTTGGATCTGGATTCTTTGATCTAACTGTTCGAGTTGATATTTTTTGTCCGTCATCTCTCAATCTAAAATTATCGTTAGAATCTGCATTTGTTTGTGCATATGTTGTGGTAAATCTAGTAGATACTTTTGCTCCATTTTTCGAATTGTTTGTTGTTAATAAATTATTATTTTGGTTTAAACAAGGATGCAATTGTTGTGGTTTTTGTTGTTGAAATATTGGAGATTGAATAATTGGAGATTGGGTCGATTGGGTCGATTGGGTCAATTGTTTTGGATGTGATTTTGGAATATTTTCAGTATTTTTTATTTCTTCTACTTTTGATATATTCATATCAATATTATTCTTTTTTGCAAATTCCAATATTTGAGGATCATCTTTTGAAAGAACATTTGCGGATATTGTCAATCCACTTTTTGGATCCGTTACAATTTTTTGTTGAATAGGATTTTGAAATTCGAAAATATCTGTTTTCTTTGCTTGTTGATTTGGTTGAGTCACTTTTTGTGGAACAGAAATTTGATTCTGAGGTTGTTGATATACTTTCGGTCCATTATCTGGAATATTGAAAGTAACTTCTTGCTTTTTAGGAGGTTGTACTCCTAATTTTTGATCAAATTCTCTTCGAAGAGATTGTATTTGATTAAATTTATTTTTATTTTGTTCATTTTCTTTCTTTATTCTTCCTTCTGGAATTGCTTGTTCAGCAAATTGATTGGGTGCAGATTTTGGTAAATGAATTACTGATAGTCCTTCATTCTGATTCATTTTTATTGGATTTGTTTTTTTCTCTTGGTTTTCTTCATCAATTACATTTATTTTATTTAAAAATTTTTTACCTTGATTATTTTGAAAATTTAATGTAGCAACTTGATTTCTTGCAGCATTTTGAATTGGAGTACTTCCATTAGCTGGAGGTTGATTACAACCGCATGTCATCTGATATCAATCTATTAATAAAATTTAAAAGGTTTTTATTAATTTGTTCTTTTAATGTATTTACAAAAAACTTAATTTACATATTATATAATCTATTCATTTTTGAACTATATTTTTTTTAACTTTTTGAATAAATTTCATTTAAAATGAAATAAAATTATATTTCATTTTAAAAATCAGAAATGAAATATAATTATATTTCATTTTAAAAATCAGAAATGAAAAATATAAAATTGAAAGACAATAAAATAAATTATATTGATAAATTATGTTCAAATAATACATTTTTATTATCAATTCATTATTATGAATATAATTTAAAGGACTATTTGGATATTTGCTCCTTATTTTCATTGGCAACTACTTGCAAATATTTAAATATCTTATTTTCATTATATGTTAAAAAATATAAAAGAAAACAAAAAGAATTCATACCATTTTATCGAAGAAAGAATACAGAAAATATATTTCATGTTTATGGAAGAAAAATAGGAATTTATGAAAGAGCTTTAGAACTTGGTTATTTTAATTTTGCAAATTGGTTTGAAAAAGAATGTAGTGATATGATTTATGATACTGAAAAAATTACAAATTGGTATAAAATGGAATCTTTTAGATGGAAAGATGAATTTATAAGATTAAAAAAATTTTATTATCATTTGAATTCAAGTAGTTTGAAATATTTTAAACCAAATTTAATGAAAAAAGATAGAGAATTTGGAAATATTATAAGTTTTATTATAAAATTAATTAATATTAATGATATATCAATTATAAAATGTATGTTGATTTACAATAATTGTATCAACATATTTGAATTATTATTAAATTTACAAATTTTGAAAAATAGAAATGGATGGAAATATTTTGAAGCTGAAAAATGTAAAATTAATCTAGATAATATTGAATTAAATGAAGCTTGGAGAGAAAGCTTAAAATTTAATATACCACATTTTGGAATTGAAGCTGCAATACATCAAAAGAATTGGAAGGAATTTTTTTATTGCGTAAATCATGGACAAAAACCAACAAGTTATTGTTTAATGAAAGCTATTTTATTTAAGAATATAAAATTAATGAAATTTATAATATCATCTGGTGTAAAAGTAAAAGCAATGCATTATTTTTTTGCATCTACTGTTGAAATAGAAGCAGAATTATTGAAACTAGACAGAATACGTGCAGAATTTGATTATAATTTTGTTTTAATTGGAAAAATATATAAATCAAATAATATAAGCATAGGTTTTATTCCATTCAAATTAGAAAGATGTATGGAAGATTTGATTTTAATTAGAAAAACATCACTTAGAAAGGATGATGTTTATTTAACAAATATAATATGTAAAATTTTATGTGGAATATATGGAATTAAAAGTGTGAGTGGAATTTATTATGAAATTGGGCAATCAATTAAAAATAATTCGGCAACAAAAGAATTGAAAGGATTTGGATTAAAAAATGAATTTATACCATATTTTATTACAAATTATCATGCAAATAATACTATATATAATGATAATATGAAATTTTTTAATGTTAGAAAATATTGTATTCATAAAAAAATTATATTTTTATATGAAATTATATTTTTAATTATTGGATTTATAATTATTATAAATTTAATTATGTTTTTTTAAAAAAAATATATTTTTCATTATTGGATTATGAAATTATGATAAAAATATGGAATTAATAAATCGAGATTGTTTAAAAGAAATTTTATTATTTTTTAATAATGAAGTTGATATTATAAATTTATCTAGTACATGTAAAGATTTAAGAAATAGAATTATTTATTTTCATGAATTCTGGAAAAAATGGATTCTTAATAAATATAAGTTAGATTTTATTGGATTTTATGATAATATAAAAGATTATGAATATTTGAATAAATTAAAAGAATGGAAATTATTTATTCAAAATGAAAATATATTTAATAATTCACAATATTCAAATCAATTTATTGATAAATTTTATACAAAAACCAAATATTTCCAATATAATAATAAATATTTATTATCTTTTGATAGAAAATATAATGGATATCCAATAAATCAAATATTTATTTCTCATAATTTACCAATGATAACTATGAATTATCATATAATTTGTTTTGATATGAAAAAACGATTTTTGCAAATATTTGATGAAAATTTGAAATTAATAAAGCAATTTTATGGAATTGAAAATTTAATCAAAAATGTTGATTATATTAAAATATTTTATTCCCATAAAATTATAAAAATAATTGATAATGAATTTGGAATATATTTTGAAGAATTACATAGTTCAGAATATCCAATCAATTTATATCCTATCCTTCTAGATTTTGATGGAATAATTATTGAAGATGAAGCTACTTTTCATTTATTTACAAATGAATTTATTGAAAAATATAATGAAAAATATACAAAAAATTTAATTTATATGACTTTAATTAAATTAAATAAGGAATATGTAAAATCAATATTGTATAGCGATATTGGTAAATTAATTTTAATTTATAAATCTTCAATAATTAAATAATTTTTAAAAAATAAAAAAATAAATTTTGTAATGAAAAAGAGAAAAAATAAACTTTTATTAAATAATTTGAATTAGATGAATTTTATAGCAAATGAAATATTAAAAGAAATTATATTTTTTATTGATAATATTAATAATGTTCTTAAATTTATTTCTACATGCAAAAGATTTTATACATTAATTTATGACAATAAATTATTTTGGAAAAAATGGATTCAAATAAAATATAGCCAAGAAATTAATAAATTTGGTATTTGGGATAGAATTACTGATAATGAATGGTTTATTACATTAAAAAAATATTTCAAATGGAGGAAATTAGAAAATAAGCATAGATCAATATGGAATCAATTAAATATATCAAATATTGTTGATATACAATCTTTTTGCACCAAAAATTATTATTGGAAAATGGATTCTAATAAATGGTTGAGATATTCAAGATATAAAAATATGAATCCAGATATTTTTATGATAAAACCATTTTTATTATCTACAAATCAATATATTTATTGTTTATCAGTTTCATTTCAATCATCTTTATTATTGATTTATAATGAAGAACTTGATATTGTATCAAAATTTGAAAATGTGCTTTCGATTTATAAATCTCATAAAACTTTTATGGCATTTACAAATGAAGAAGTTATTCATATTGAAGAAAATGATGATTCTGATCCACCAAAAAAAATAGAATTCAAAATTATTAAATATTCCAATTCATATAAATATAATATAACTAATGATTTAAGTATTAATCTTGTAAAAAAAATGTTAATGATTGATTATAAAACAAAAAATCTTAATCAAATTCCAACATTAATGATTAAAACCAAAAATAATATATATTTATTTAGTTGGTTATTTTTATTAAAATTTAATGCTTATAGAAGTAAAAATTTAGAATATTTAACATTTATGTATATACCAAATTTATTAAAAGATTGTTTAATGATTAATTTATCAAAAAAAGATATAAAAGAAAATGAAATTTATTATTTTAATGATAAAACATTCGAGATTTTAAATTTTAAAACAAATTTATTTGATGTTTATTAAATAAATAGTAAATTATGATTTTTAAAGCAATTTTTCGGATTATTAATAAAATAATTATAAATAAATAATTTAAAAAATATAATATTAAATATTTAAAAAATAAATATATATACAGATATTTACAAATGTGAATTTTTTCATTAAATATTTAAATGATAAATAAATATATTTTGAAAAAAGTTTATTACTTCTTTCAATAAATTATCATAAAATTGTTCATTTGAATTTATTTTAATTATTTCAGGATTGTAATAATTATCAATTATTCTTGATAACCAAGATTCTATTTGTTTATCAACAAATGGATAATTTGATTCCAAATATAAGGGATAATCTTTATTTGGAACATTTTTTAAATAATGTTCTTGAGAGTAAACTCTATAAACTGTTTTTTCTGAAAATATCCAATATATTGTCGCTATTAATGACCATAAATCTTTTTCTTTACATCTTTCAATAGACCAATATATATTTTCTTTATCTATTATAAATGGTGGAGACCATAAATAAGTTCCACGAAAAGAACTTAAAAAATTACATTGTGTTTTTAAATGTAGACATAATTCGAAATCTATCCAATATATTTTTGATTCATCTGGATTTAATATTAAATTATTTGGTTTAACATCTCCATGAATAAATCCATTTTTCCATAATTTATTTGTAAAGTTTGCCAATTCCCAACATATAGAAGATAAAAAACAAAATTTAATATTATTTGTTAATGTTTTCCATTCATTTTTTTGATATAAAGATATATTATTTAAATTATTCAATAATATATCTTTTTCATCATAAATAAAATAATTTATTTTTGATTTTTTAAATTTTTCTAATTTATCTTCATTATTTTCATTTAAATTTGTATATTTTGATATCCAATCAATATAAAAATCTTTTCTTTTTTCTTCCAACCAATTTTTTATCTTTTCTTCAGAATTTTTGAATATTTTTAGAAAATTATTTGATGATAAATCAAATCCATTAATAAAATCAAATTTTTGTAATAAATGTATAGATTTTATACCATTTTTTTTATCTTTTTCAAATTGTTTTACTCCGTAATATTTTGATATACAATCAATACTTTTATCAATATTATCATAAAAATATTTTTCATTATATATTTTTAAAAGTCTAGAATCTGAATATTTAAAAACTTTATATAAATATCCATCATTTCCCTTCCAAATTCTTCTACTTTTTGTTTCTTTCAATTTATTTTCACAATTGAATTTATTAATATCTTTATTTTCATCAACAATCATCGATTTACAATCTTTATCACATATTGCATATTCATTATATATAGGATCAAGATTATAAATGGAATCTATATTGTAAATGGAACTGATGTTATAAATGGAACTGATATTATATATTGGATTAAATATTTTTTTTTCATTTGTTTTTGATGATTTTTTTAATAATCCTATTGAATTTAATTTTGATTTTATAATATCTTTCGTTTTTTTAATTAGTTCAATTCTTTTTTTACGATTTTCATCAATTTTTACTGAGTTTATTAATTTGGTATTATTTTCCAAAGAATAATCTGATTTAATATTATTTTTATTTGATTCCTTTGTTTCATTAAAAATTTTATTTTGATTAAGCATATTATGATCAATTTTTTGCCTTTTTCTATCCATATTATTGGAATTATATATTTATATTAATAATAATGTTACTATTTTTTAAAAAAAATAATTTATTTTTTTTCGATAATCTAAAATTAATATGAAATAATCAATATTAATAATATTTCGTAAAAAAAAAATTTTTTTATTTTGATTGGATTTAAAAAATTTATTGATTTATGGTTTTTCTATAAAAATTTAATAATTGTTCAATTGATTGTGTTTTTGATATATTTATCCAATAATTCCAAAATAAGTTTTTATTTTGATTTGAATATATTATAAATTTAAATAATAAATTTAAATTTTGCAGATCATTATTTTGTATTGCATAAAATATACAATAAGAAGCACAATTATTTTTATTATTTTTTAAATTTTGTATTAATAATGGAAATAATATTGTAAAAAAGGTACTATTTGTTTTTAATAAAGAAACAATAAATAAATCATTCATTTTTACTTTTTGATTTAATAAAAATATTATATGTCTATATTTTTTCTTTTTTAATAATTGATTCAATAAATCAGTAAAATCGAAATCATTTATATTATATGCATTTATAAAATATTTCCAAGCTATTAAAAAATTATCCCAACAAATTGAATTTGATGAATGTAATAATGAAGAAAATTTCCAAAATTTTGACCATATATAAGATTTCGTTATTTTATCTATTTCATCATTTGAAAATATATTCCTTTCTATTTTTTTACTATTTATTATTTCATTTTTATCATCAAATATATATATTGTATTTATGTTATCTTTTTCAACATATTTTTCAACATATTTTTCAACATCTTTTTCAACATCTTTTTCAATATCTTTTTCAACGTTATTTTCAATGTCTTTTTCAATTAAATTATTTTCATTTTGTTTTAATTCTTGGTAATTATTTTCTGATATATATTTTTTATTAAATAATTTATTTAATTCATTTTCTATTCTTAATATTCTTTCTGTATTTGATCTTTCTAATGCACCTATTATTGAATAATGATTCCATTTTCCCAATTTTTGTTTAAATAATTCTACATCCTCTTCAGATCCATATTTTGATATATAATAAAAACATGGTTCAAAATCTTCTATATTCTTTTCTAATTTTTTAATTATTGATCTTGATTTTAATGGATTTTTAAATGCACAAAAATATGTTTCTTGTGATATTTTAAATCCTTTTGTCGATAATAAATAAAAAATGGAAATAGATCCATTTTTTACAGCTTCTTTTGCAAATGATTCATTAAATATTAATTTATGTAAAAGTCCTTTTCTTCCCCATATTTCACAACAAGAATTAACCCAATCATATGCTCTTTGTTTTATAAAGAACATTAATAAATCTTCACTAGGAAAATGTTCAATTTGAATATATTTTGCAAATATATTTGATAATTCATCTCTCCAATCACATTGTTTTGCTATTTCTATTAATTTTTTATATATTAATTGTCCATTTCTTTCGAAATCATTTTCTAGAAAATATACAAACCATTTAGAACCTTTATTATTTATTGATAAATTAATAAAATTTTCATTTTTTTTCATAATTGAATTTAATTTTGAATTAATTATACCATATAATATGGATTTATCAAATTGAATATTAAAACAATTTAAAAAATTATTTTCATATATTAATTTTACTTTTTTAATAATTTCAATATTATATACAAATATATTTTCATTTATTCCATATTTATGATTTATCTTAGATTCTGAATTTGATTTTGATTTTGAATTTGATTTTGAATTTGATTTTGAATTTGATTTAAAATGTTTTGACCAATTTGTACAAATATGTATATTTTTTATAATATTTTTTGATTTAATTTCATCAAAATCTTTCAACTTACAATTATCATCTTTAAAAATAGTTGTAATACAACTATTTTGATTTATTAAATCCCAATTATTTAATTTTGAATATCCATTCAAATCAATTCCAAATAAATCCCATTCATAATAGAAAAACCATGGCAAAAATTCTAATGGAATAATGAATGTATTATATTTTTTCATTAAATATATTAACATATCTTTTCGACCATATTGACAACATAATTTCATTTTATCATATAATAAAAATGAATTAAAATCATGTTCTTCAAGCCATATTATTCTCTTTAAAGATTGCCTATATATATTTATTTGTTGATTTCTTTTTTCTGATAAATAAAACATTGAATCATCATTAAAACGAGATTGATAATTATCTAATCCATTTTCATAATATTTTGTTTTATCTATATAATTTTCAAAATCATTTATAAGATCTTTATATAAAATAATCGAATAATAATTCCTGGAATATTTACCGAAATATTCAAAATTTTCATTTAACTTTATAGAATAAATATCATTTAAAGAATTAATTCCTTGTTTTTTATTTTTTTTATCATAATAATCATTTTTATAATTAATTTCATTTGGTTCTGTTAAACATTTTATCCACCATTTTTTCCAATTAAATTTAAATCCAAATTTTTTTAATTTAATAAACCATTTTTTACATGTAAATCTCATAAAATAAATATCATTTAAACTTAAATAAATTAAAATTTCACCAAATAAATCATTATCGCCAATTAAATTTTCCATTTTTCATTCTTTTATTTATTTTCAAAAGATTTATTTTCTAAATAAAAATTTATAATAATTAAAATTCTTGAAAAATATTTTTGATAATACTATTAAACAATTTGAATAATTCCTCTGGAATATGTTTCGAAGAAACTAGATTTTTTATATAATTAATTTATTATCAATATGAAAACATTTATAATTCAAATCCAGACAAGATGAAAAAAATTTCCATTTATTAAATCGATTTTTAAATGATTTATATATTATATTCATAAATAAATTCATTTCATTAAATTCATTTATATCTAAATCATAAATATAATTAAATAATTCTTCATCGATAATCCAATCCAATTTTGTTATAGAAAAATTTAATAAAGATAGAAAATATGCACATTTTTTAAAATCAATTTTTTCATCAAACCAATGATCAGATATCCATTCTTTTTTCTCATAATCCCACAATAATTTTAATTTATATCCAATTTCTCTAAAATCAATTTTATTTTCATTTATTCCAAATTCATTTATTTCCAATTCATTTATTCCGAATTTATTTATCTCGAATTCATTTATAGATAAATTAATTCTGAAACAATCATTTATTTTAATAATTTTTTCATATATTCTTATAAATTTTTCATTTGGAGATTCTATTTTAATATTTAAATTATTTAAATTATCTTGATTTGTTTTTTCAAGAAATTGTTCTTTTGAAATTATTGAATTTAAATCTTTAAAATTCTGATCATCCATAAATAAATGTAATTCATTTTTCTCTTCTATTTTTTTTTCTAATTCTATATATGAATTTCCTTGATAAAATGAACTAAATATACAATATTTGTTAAAATCTTTAAAAATTGGCTTTTTCCAATCCATATTTTAAATAAAATTTTATCTCTTAAAAATTAATATATAATTTTTTTATAATTCTTTTTATTCTTTATTAATATAAATTTTATTATTTTTATAAAATTAACAATATTTATCAGCTTTTATAAAATAATTTGGTAAAAATTTCATAAAATAATTCCATTGTTCTAAAGATATCTCATTTCCCTCTATTATTTCATCACCATGAATACAAAATTCTTGCACTTTATCTTGAATAAATGATTCTATTTTGTTATAAAATTCTTTAATTTTATTATCCTTTTCAAAATCAAATATTCCATATTCTCCCTGAAATCGCCATGGATTTGTCTTTTTTATTCCATAATCATATTTATCTGGTTTAGAATAAAATAACATCTCTTGATTATTAATATATACGCAAAAACCATTATTATATTTAACAAATCTATAATCTGTTCCATCTTTTTCAAAAGAATTTCTATTTTCAATCGGTTCCATTCTTTTTTCCAAAAAAACTATTGCTTTATGATTAATTTTTAGAACTATTTTCAAGTCAACAATTATTTTTTTTTTAATTAAGATAAATCATTTATATAAATTTCTTTTATTTTCATCTTTCAAAATATTCTACTCATAAAATTTTATTAATAAATTCAAAATAATCTAAATTCTATATTCTCTCTACATGACATACTATTTTTTCAAATGACATATCTATCGCCAGTTCGATTCTATCCAAAAATTTATCCATTATGACATGATTATATATTCAATGACATAATATCCGTCAGATCGATTCCAATAAAATATCGTATTTTTTTAAACTTTAATTTGTTTTAAAAGATATTAATTTAAGACTTTGTTTTTTTCTACATTAAAAATATGATATTAATTTCAATTTTACTGAGAAAATACAATAATTTAAAATATATTATATTTCTTTCCTTTATAATATATTAAAAATATTGCATTTTTGCTTATATTTTATAAATAAGAATAGAATTTTGCTCGAAATGATATTTTTAAGAATTTTATTCAGTTAAAAATTATTTTTACAATATTTTAGGTTTTTCATCAAAAATATCTTTTTGATTACAATTTTATTTTGAAATCATTTTTTTTATAACCATTTCTTAAAAAATTTAAATTCAAAATATTTTTTAAACTTTTTCATTCACCTCATTTTTAAAATTTATATATTATAATTAAAATTTTATTTCAAACAAATTAATTCAAACAAAATTAAATCAATTCTAAATGAAATTTTTTCACATTTTATATTATTATGAAAATATCCCAATAATAATATTTCTATATAAAAAAAGTAATTTCCGAAAATAATTATCAATTAAAAGCTTCTTTTATCAATAAATTATTTATTATAATTAAATCATTTATCATCATTAAATCATTTAAATTTATAAATATTATTTTAATTATTTTAATTATTTATTCAATTTCTGATAAATTCATAAGAATTGCTTCTTTTGCAAAACT
>Ga0182030_10007836_pt1 | contig 22217 bp, 16 predicted proteins | sample 812S3MmetaG_FD_121299 | JGI IMG/M metagenome (GOLD analysis project Ga0182030, IMG submission 121299) | Permafrost microbial communities from Stordalen Mire, Sweden - 812S3M metaG (Illumina Assembly) | ecosystem: Environmental > Terrestrial > Soil > Wetlands > Permafrost | place: Sweden... | reverse complement strand
CGCATGCGGTCGATCTGCTCGTTGATCGACGATTCCTTCTCGATATAGGTGTCGGAGCGCGGGACGTAGGCCTCCGGCTGGTAATAGTCGTAGTAGGAGACGAAGTACTCGACCGCGTTGTCGGGGAAGAAGCTCTTGAACTCCCCGTACAGCTGCGCCGCCAGCGTCTTGTTGGGGGCGAGGATCAACGCCGGGCGCTGCGTCGCCTCGATCACCTTGGCCATGGTGAAGGTCTTGCCCGAGCCGGTGACGCCGAGCAGCACCTGGTCGCGCTCGTGAGCGACGATTCCCTTGACCAATTCGTCGATCGCGTGCGGCTGGTCGCCCTTGGGCTCGAATTCCGAGGCGATCTTGAACCGCCGACCGCCTTCCGACTTGTCCGGCCGCGGCGGTCGGTGCGGCGTCCACGCCGGGCGGTCGCGGATGTTGGGGTCGCCGAGTTCGAGCAGCGTCTTCAGCGATTCGGCTGACGCGGTCGCGCCGGTCAGGCCGCGCGGATGCGGCTCGGCGACTGCCGCGAAGCGCGCCTGCGGCGCTTCGCCGAAGGCTTGCGGGCCGGAGGTTTGCGGCTTGTCGACCAGGGCCGGATTGAGCAGCGCGGCGAGGTGGTCGTCGAGCGGATGGACCTCCGGCCGCGCGGCCTTGGCGCGACTCGGGCGAGGCCCGGGCTTGGCGGGTTTGGGCATGACGCGAATATGGGGGCAAAGCGCGGCCGAGGGAAGGCGGGGCGAGGGGACCGCGCCGGTCGGCTAGTCGGCCAGCGGCATGCCGCCGCCTGCGCGCTTGGGCGGTTTGGGCGCGATCCAGACCAGCGCCGCCGTCGCGAGCTGGAGGAGGCCGACGATAAGGAAGGTCCGGTTGGTCGCCAGCATCACGCTTTGGCCTTGGACCATGAGATCGAGCAGATTGAGCGCCTTGTCGTGGCCCATGCCCGTCGCCGCCGCGGCGTCGAGCAGGGCGCGCGGCCGCAATTCGCCGGCGAGAGTCGCGCCGCTGGCCCGGATCTGATTGTTCCACAGCGCGACGATCGCGGCGGTGGAAAGGGCGCTCGCCAGCGTGCGGATGAAGTTGAACAGGCCGGCGCCGGAGGCGACGTCCTTCTCCTCCAACGAGCTGGTCGACATATCCATCAGCGGGATGACGCTCATGATCATGCCGGCGCCGAACACGAGCTGCGGCCACATCAACTGCCAGAAGGTCATCTGGTCGTTGTAGCCGACACGCATCAACGACGCGCCGGCGCTGAGCGAGAGCCCGAGACAGGCGACGGCGCGATAGTCGACGCGCGTCATCAGGGCGGTCGTCACCGGCGCGGCGACGATCATCGTGACGCCGGCTAAAGCGGAATTGTAGCCCGCCGAGGTCGCGGTGTAGCCCATGCTGGTCTGCAGCCACAGCGGCACCAATACGATGGAGCCGAAGGTGGCGCCGAACGCCACGGCGATCACCGCCATCGACACCGTGAACCCGCGATTGGCGAACACGCTCAGATTGACGATCGGTCGTCGATCGGTCGTTTCCCAGATGACGAAGGCGGCGAGCCCGATGAGCGTGACGATCAGCAGCGCGACGACGAATTGGGAATTGAACCAGTCCTTGTCCTGGCCGACGCCGAGCATGGTCTGCAGCGCGGCCACCCAGACGACCAGAAGCGCGAGCCCGGCGAAATCGATCGTTTCCTTTGCGGTCGGCGTTTCGTACGGCGTCAGAATCCTCCAGGCGCCCAAGGCGATGACCGCGGCCAGCGGCGCCTTGATGTAGAAGGCCCACGGCCAGCTCCAATGGTCGCCGATCAGGCCGCCGATCACCGGGCCGGCGATCGGCGCGAGAATGCTCGCAATCGACCAGACCGCCAGCGCGGCGTTGGCTCGGCGTTTGGGGACGATGCCGAGCAGCAGGGTCTGCGAAATGGGGATCAGCGGCCCGCCGCAGACCCCCAGCGCGACCCTGAAGGCAATCAGCATGTCGAGCGACGTCGCCATGCCGCACAGCACGGAGAAGGCGCCGAAGCCGGCGACGCAGAGCACGAACACTCTCACCGGCCCGAACCGCTCGGTCAGCCAGCCGGTCAAGGGAACCATGATCGCCTCGGCGACGCCGTAGCCGGTGATCACCCAGGTGCCCTCGCTCGGCGACGAGGCGAGGCCGCCGGCGATGTGCGGCACCAGGACATTGGCGATGGTCAGGTCGAGCACCGCGAGAAAATTGCCCGCCGCCAGGATCAGCACGATCGCCAACAGCGCGACGCCGTGCGGCTCGGGTCGCACGGGGGCGACGGTTTGGGCGGCGAGGCCACTCACGACAGTCTCCGCCGGCTCACTTCGACAATTCGATGGCGACCGACATCGACAGGCCGACGCGCAGCGGGTGGTCCTTCAATTCGCCGGGATCGAGCGTGATTCGCACCGGCACGCGCTGGACGACCTTGATCCAATTGCCGGTCGCGTTCTGCGCCGGGATGACCGCGAAGGCCGATCCGGTTCCGCCGCCGACGCCGGCGACGACGCCGTGAAACGTCACCGACGAGCCGTAATAGTCCGACGTCAGCGTCGCCGACTGGCCCGGCCGCACCTCGCCGAGCTGATCCTCGGTGAAATTGGCGTCGACGTAGACGTCGGCGATCGGCACGATCGTCATCACCGGCGCGCCCGCCTGGACGCGCTGGCCGACCTGGACCTGGAGCTGCGCCACCACGCCGTCGACCGGCGCCCGGATCACGGTGCGATCGAGATTGAGTCTGGCGATTTCGAGCGCCGTCTTCGCCGCCAGCACCTCCGGATGGGTCATGACCTCGACGCCGCCGGTCAGCGCCTTCGCCCCGTCGAGCGCCGCCGCGGCGGATTCGAAATTGTTCTTCGCCGCCGACAGCTCGTCGCCCGAGACCGCGCCGGAATTGCCGAGCTTGGCGCGCCGTTCGTAATCGAGCTTGGCGCGCTCGTAGTCGGCCTGACGCGCCGCCAGGCTGGCGAAATAGCCTTGCACCCTGCGCACGGCGAGGCCGTAGGCGGCGTCGGCCTGGGCGAGCGCCAGCCTGGCGTCTTGCGGATCGATCGTCAGCAGCGCGTCGCCCTGCCTGACCAACTGCGTGTCGTGAACCGGAACGCTCGAGGCGGCGCCGCTGGTCAACGGCGTCACCAGCGCCGACGAGACGCCGACATAGGCGTTGTCGGTGGTGACATATTTCGAGGAAATCAAATACCAGCGCGCCGCCGCCGCGCCCGCGGCCGCGGCGACGACGACAAACAACGCGGTGAACAGCCACCCGCGCATTCGGCGCTTGCGCGCCTCTTTCGACTCGTCGGGCTTCGGGCGATCCGCCGGCTCGTCGGCCTTGGATTCGATGGTCGTTGCGGCGGAGGTCATGGCAGGCTCCGATTTGAAAGGAATTTCAGGACCTGGCGGCGTAGCCGCCGCCGAGCGCGCGCGCCAAAGCGACGTCGGCGGCGAAGGCCTGCGCTTGGAGATCGGCGACGGCGCGACGTTGGGCGAGCAGCGCGTTCTCCGCCGTCAGCACGTCGGTGTAGCGCGACAGCCCCGCATCGTAGCGCTGCTTGATCACGCGATAGCCGTTTTCGCTCTCCGCCAGCGCGGCGCGCGCGTCCTTGATCTCGACGGCGACGCCGCGCCTTGTGGCGTAGGCGTCGGCGACGTCGCGCAGGGCGTTGGCTAGCGTCCGGTCGTAGACGGCGACGGCGGCGTCGTATTCCGCTCGCGCGCCGCGGTAGACGCCCTCGTTGCGGCCGTAGTCGAAGATCGGCAGATGGATCGCCGGTCCGAACTGGCCCATCTGCGACTGATGCTGCAGCAGGTACTTGAGGTCGAACGACTGATAGCCGAAGGCGCCGGTCAGATCGACGTTGGGATAGAAATTGGCGTTGGCCGCCTCGATGCGGGAGGCCGCCGCCTCGGCGCCGAGGCGCGCCGCGACGATGTCCGGACGCCGTCCGATCAGATCGACCGAAAGCCTGGCGGGCAATCCGAGGCTGCGGGTCTTCTCGACCGCCGGCGGGACGATCGCGAGCCCGCGGTCCGGCCCCTTGCCGATGAGGGCCGCGAGCTGATCGCGGGTCAGTACGATCTGGCGATCAAGCGCATCGGATTCGAGCTCGGCGGCGTGAAGCTGGCCGCGCGCCAGGCTCACCGCGCCCTCGTTTTCGAGGTTGGACTTCGACCGGCTCTCGACCAGCTCAGCGCTTTCCTGGCGGACGCGCACGGCGTCGCGCGCGGCCCTTTGGTCGGCGAAGAGCTGGCCCAGGTTGGCGTAGGTCTCGGCCACCGCTGCGGAAATCTGCAGACGCGCTTCGGACTGCTCCGCCGCGGCGGCGTCCGCCTCCGAGGTCGCCGCCGCCAGCGTCGCGCGATTCTTGCCGAAGAAGTCGAGCTCATAGTCGAAACTGGCGGCGATTTGGCCCGCGGTATGCCAGCCGTGTGGAAGAGCGGCTTCGGAAATGGCGGACATGCCCTGGTTGGTGCTCTGCTCTGTCTTCGTCACGCTTGCGGTTCCGACGACCGTCGGCCACAAGTTGGCTTCGGCGACCTGGGCCATCGCCGCCGCGCCGCGGGCGCGCGCCGCCGCGGCTTTGAGATCGGGCGAGTCGGCCAAAGCCTCGTCGATCAGTTGGTCAAGCTGCGAATCGCCATAGGCTTTCCACCAAGCGTCCGAAGGCCAGTCGACCGCGGGCGCGGCAAAGCTCTTGGCGTCGGCGTAGGCCGTCGGCGGCTGGACGCGCGGCGCTTCGCCGAGGTCGGGCGCGCAACCGACGAGGACGAATAGAGTGGGGATGGCGACGACCGCAGGGTGCGGGCGACCGGCCGCGCGAGCGGGGACTCTCGCGCTGACGCGGGCGTTTCCCTTTGACATATCGCCGCCATCCCCTTCTGCAAGCAATGTACCGTACGGTACGTTACCATTGCGTGAGGCGCAATTTGACGGTAGTGTCAGGCGGAGTCAATAGGGCCGTACGGTACGGTACGAGACGAGATCGGAGAGGCGAATGCGGGCGGCCCGGGCGACCGCTGCGGCGCGAAGCGACGATCGCCGCGCCGCGATGCTGGCGATCGCGCGCGCGGCCTTTCTGCGCGAAGGCTACTCTGCGGCGTCGGTGTCGGAGATCGCGGCCAAGGTCGGCGGATCGAAGGCGACGCTCTACAGCTACTTTCCTTCAAAAAGGGACCTGTTCGCCGCTGTGATCGAAGAAGAGGTCCGATTGATGCTCGCGCCCCTCTTCGAAATGAGCGAGACGCAGGGCGACGTGCGCACGGTTCTCGAGCGTTTCGCTCGGCGCTTCCTCGACATGTTGCTGAGCGAGGACACGGTCGCCTTCTACCGGCTGATCGTCGCGGAATCGGCGCGTTTTCCGGAGATCGGCCAGGCCGCCTATCACATTGGCGTCCAGCATGGACTCGATCGCCTGGCCGACTACTTCCTCGCCGCGATGGAGCGGGGCGAGTTGCGGCGGACGGAGGCGTCGGTCGCGGTGGCGCAATTCATGGATTTGTGCGCCGGAGAACTGCACCGGAAGCGGCTGTTCGGCGTCGTCGGGGCCGACGACCGCAGCGAAGTCGAGAAGCAGGCGAAGAACGCCGTGACGACCTTTCTCGCCGCGTACGGCGCGATGAAGTGAGCCGCGCCACGCGCGCATGAACGGCGCACGCGACCGCCGGCACGGACGCCTCCGCCGGCCGGCCCCGCGGCGCGGCCTCACGCAAGGCATTCCCTAATCGACCGTTAATTCACCTTCCATAAACGAATTATCGACAATTCTATTCATCCCAAGGGTAGTAAATCCGTATCCTTACCGTACAGGCGTACCGGTCTGTGATGACGACAAGACTTGTTTCCGTTTCGGCGCTTCGCCCCGCTCGGGGCCGCGACTGCGGCTGTCCGGCCGCCGGCGCGCGCCAGGAGACGCGCGGGTGACCGCGGCGTCCCAGCCCCAGCGCGAGCCGACCGAGGCCGATTCGCTCGCCGAACATCGGCGGCGCGAGACCGGCGGCGAGGACGCGTCGGTCGATTCGGCGGCCTTCGCCCAGATGGACGCCGGCCGGCGGCTCGCTCATCTGCGCGGCCTGCTCGCCGAGGCCGGCGTCGCGAGTTCGCCTGCCGCCGACGACTGGCGGCGGCGCAACGCGCCCGACGCCGAGCCGTCGCCGATCCTCAAATCGCCCGCGCCCGCCGCCCCGGTCAAGACGAAGCCGAATTCGTCGACGCCGCGGCGCGTCGTCAAGACGCTGCTTGGGCTCGCGCTGGTCGCCGCGGTCGGCTACGAGCCGCTGCAGCGGATGGCGCAGACCTCGAGCGTCGAGGCGATCGTCAATGCGCGCGTCATCACCTTGCGCGCGCCGATCGAAGGCGAACTGCAAGCCGGTCCCGCCGGCCGTGAGGCGGGCGCCGCGCTGGCGCCGGGCGACCTGTTGTTCCGCATCGTCGACCCGCGCGCCGATCGCGGCCGCGTCGACGACCTGTCGCGTCAGCTCGCACAGGCGCGCGACGAGCGGCCGCGTCTGGCGGCGCGGCTGGAGAGCGCGCGCGCCCTGCTCGCCGATCTGACCGAACAGACCCGCGCCTTCGGCGCCGCGCGCATCCGCCAGCTCGAGGCGCGCCATGACGCGCTGACCGCCGACGCCGCCGCGGCTCACGCGCGCACGCTGGACGCGAAGGCGACGCTCGAACGCGCCAACCGACTCGCCGCCGACGGCGCCGGAACGACGGTCCAGGTCAACCTGGCCAAGCGCGACGCCGACGTCGCGGCGCAGAACGAGATTGCCGCCCAGGGCCTGATCGTGGTCAACGACGTCGAGCTCGAAGCCGCCCGGCGCAGCGTGTTCGTCGGCGACAGCTACAACGACCGCCCGACTTCGGCGCAGCGCGCCGACGACCTGCGTCAGCAGATCGTCGATTTCGAGCAGGCGCTGGACGAAGGCGACCGCCGCATCGCCCGCCTGTCGCAGGACGTCGCCGACGAGCAGGCGCGCTACGCCCAATTGTCGTCGGCCGCCGTCGTCGCGCCGGCCAAGGGCAGCGTCTGGGAATTGTTGACCGCGCCCGGCGAGCAGGTCAGGCGCGGCCAGGAGCTCGCGCGCGTGCTCGACTGCGGCGGCGCGCTGGTCACCGCAACGGTCGGCGAAAGCGTCTACGACCGCCTGCGCGTCGGCTCGCCGGCGCGCTTCCAGCCGCGCGACGGCGGCGACGACCTCGCCGCAACCGTGATCAGCCTCACCGGCTCTTCGACCGCGCCGGCGAATTTCGCCATTCAGCCGGCGGCGCTGGCGCACGGCGCCTATCACGTCACCGTCTCGGTTCCCGGGCTCGCCAGCGCCCAGACCTGCGACGTCGGCCGCACCGGTCGGGTGATCTTCGACGGCGCGCACGCCGACCTGCTCGACGCGTTGCGGCCCAGCCTCTGGTGAGCCCCTTTCTCGCCAGCGCGGTCGAGAGCTGCTGGCCAGCCGCGGTCGTCGCCGGCGCCGGCTTCGCCGCGCTGCCGTGGCTCAGGCGCGACAACACGATCGCCCGCGCCGTCGTCGTCGCGGTCGTGCTGGCGCTGATGTGGCGCTACCTGCTGTGGCGCTGGTTCAGCACCTTGCCGCCGTTCGGCTTCACGCTCGACACGCTGGTCGCGCTCGTCTTCATCTTCGTCGAAACCGCGGCGCTGGTCGGCGGAACGATCTCGTTCTTCTTCCTGTCGCGCGTGCGCGACCGTTCCGCCGAGGTCGAGGCCAATCTCGGCTGGCTGACCTCGCAGCCGACGCCGCCGCTGGTCGACGTGTTCATCTGCACCTACAACGAGGAAGAGGCGATTCTCGAGCAGACGATCGTCGGCGCGCTGGCGATAGACTATCCCAACTATCGGCTGTGGACGCTCGACGACGGGCGGCGGCCGTGGCTCGAGGCGCTGTGCGGGCGGCTCGGCTGCGGCTACATCACCCGCGCCGAAAACGCCCACGCCAAGGCCGGCAACATCAACAACGGGCTGAGGCGCGTCGCCGCGCTCGACCCGCCGCCCGACTACGTCTCGATCCTCGACGCCGACTTCGTGCCGACGCCAAACTTCCTTACCCGCGCGATGACGCTGTTCCGTGACGACGAGGTCGGCGTGGTGCAGACGCCGCAGCACTTCGCCAATCCCGACCCGATGCAGCGCAACTTGTCGGTGGCGCGGGTGTGGCCGGACGAGCAGCGCTATTTCTTCGACGTCATCATGGCGTCGAAGGACGCTTGGGGCGCCGCCTTCTGCTGCGGCACGTCGTCGATCATCCGCTTCGCGCCCCTGATGCGGATCGGCGGTTTCCCGACCGATTCGGTGACCGAGGACTACCTGCTGACGCTGCGGCTCAAGCACATCGGCTATCGCACTGTCTATCTCAACGAGCGCTTGTCGCTCGGCCTCGCGCCGGAGGGCCTGCGCGAATACATCGGCCAGCGCAGCCGCTGGTGCCTCGGCTTCATGCAGATCTGCGCCGGCCGCAGCGGGCCGCTGCGCCCCGGCAACGGCCTCAGCCTCGTCGATCGGCTGATCCTCAGCGAGACCTTCCTGCATTGGTCGGCGAACCATTGCTACCGCCTGGTCGGCCTTGCGCTGCCGCTCTCGTATTTCCTGTTCGGGATTGTGGCGGTGCGCGCCGACGCCTCCGACACGCTCTATCACTTCCTGCCCTTTTTCATCGCCCAGACCCTGGCGGTGGCGTGGCTGTCGGGCGCGCGGTCGCTGCCGATCATGGGCGATCTCGGCCTTCTGCTCGCCGCAACCAGCGTCGTCAAGGCGGTTTGGCAGGGTCTGACCAGGCCTCAGGGCCAGAAGTTCGTCGTCACCGCCAAGGGTGGCGACCGCAGCAGGCGCTTTGTCCAGTTGCGGGTGCTCGCCCCATTCATGATCCTGCTCACGCTGACAATCGCAGGGGTCTGCCGCGCCTTCATCCTCGACCCGCCGTCCGACCTGCACGGCGCGGCGTCGCTGCCGCTGTTCTGGAGCTGGTACAACATCTTCATTCTGACGTTGGCTTCCGTCGTCTGCATCGAGCAGCCGCGCTTCCGCCGCTCGGAGCGCTTCGATGGGCGCGGCGCGGTTGCACGGCTGATCGTCGGCGACCGCATTCAATTCTATCTGATCGAAGACATCTCCACCGGCGGCGTCCGGCTGCGCGGCGTGGCGCCGGCGCCGACAGGAACTCAGCTGGCCCTCTTGCTCGACGGCAGGCGGCTGCGGGCCTCGGTCGTGCGCGCCGGCGCGACCGACTTCGCCGTCGCGATCGAGGATACGTTCGAAGCGAGGTCGGCGATGATCCGCTCCGTCTATTCGGGGCGCTACGACCCCGGCGTCGCCGAGGTCAAGCCGATGCAAGTCGTCGTCGGTCTGGCGCGGCGACTGTTCGACTGAACCGCCGCGCCTTCCGGAGGAAGAGCGGTTCGCCGCTTGCGCCTTCTCCGCTCGGCCGCCACTGTCTTCACATGTTTCGCGAGTCGCTCAAGCTCAAGACCCTCCGTGTGCTGCCGCGCCTCGGCGCGCGCGCCCGCGGCTGGCTGATCGCCGGGCCGCTGCGCGTCGCTTGCGCGCTCGGGCCGGCGGGGATCGTGCGCGACAAGCGCGAAGGCGACGGCGCGACGCCGGCCGGCCGCTTCCGCCTGCTGTGGGGCTATTACCGTCCCGACCGCCGCCGCCCGCCGGCCGGCGGCGTGGCGCTCAAGCCGTTGCGGCGCGACCAGGGCTGGTGCGAAGACTCGGCGAGCGGGCGCTACAACCGCCCGGTCCGCCTCCCCGCCGCAGACTGCACCGATCGCATGCGGCGCGACGACGCGCTCTACGATCTGGTCTTCGTCCTCGACTACAATTTCACCCGCCGCGTGAAAGGCCGCGGCAGCGCGATCTTCTTCCATCTCGCCCGCCCCGGCCTGACGCCGACCGCCGGCTGCGTCGCCATATCCGCCGCCGACATGCGCAAGCTTGCGCCGCGGCTGGCGCGCGGCGCAGAGATGTGGATCGGTTGACGCGTGACGCCATCAGACGGAGCGTCGTTGCGAGCGACGGCGAAACGATCCAAACTAAGCCGCCGCCGCAGACCCAAGTCTGGATTGCTTTGCTCGCAACGACGGTTCGGACGATTCGACTTGAGCCCGCCGCGGCCTAGCGCGCACGGAGGCCCCATGACGCCATCAAATCTGACCCGTCGCGCCGCGCTCGCCGGCGGAGCGATGGCGGCGGTCGCGGGCGTCGCTCGCCCTGCCCGCGCGCAGAACGCGCCGAAGACCTTCGTTCTCGTTCCCGGCGCGGCGTGCGGCGGCTGGATATGGCGGCACGTCGCCGACCGGCTGGAGCGTGAGAACTGCAAGGTCTTCACGCCGACGCTGACCGGGCTCGGCGAGCGCTCGCATCTGCTGTCGAAGGACGTCGGCCTCGACACGCACATCGCCGACATCGTCAATGTCGTGCGCTGGGAAAGCCTCGATGGCGTCTGCCTCGTCGCCCATTCCTACGCCGGTTGGCCGTGCGGCGCAGCGCTCGATCGGTTCGGCGACAAAGTCGCGTCGGTCGTTTGGCTCGACGCGTTCAAGCCGGAGGACGGGCGCAGGCTGATCGACCTCGCGGCCGAGCCGATGCGCAAGATCATCGAAGGCGCGGCGGCGAAAGGCGAACTCGGCATGCCGACGCCGGCGACTCTTTCGCCGAGCTTCGTCAATCGGGGCGACGAGGCCTTCGTCCGCGCCAAGCTGACGCCGCATCCGATCGCGACCTATGCGCAGCCGCTCCGCACCGCCGGCGCGCTCGAAAGGATCGCGAAAAAGACCTACGCCCGCCTGCCGAGCTTCGCCAACCCGGCTTTCGATAAGGCCTACGCCGCATGCAAGGCCGACCCGTCGTGGTCCACGGCCGAACTCGCCGACTGCGGCCATCTGGCTATGCTCGACGCGCCGGAGCGCGTGACGGAATTGCTACTGCGCGCCGCGTGAGAGCGGCGGCGGTTCGACGTCGGCTTCGCGGCTGGCGACCGCCAGCGTGGCGGCGCGTTCGAGGTGGGCGCGCATCGCTGCGGCCGCCGCGACGCCATCGCCGTCGACGATCGCCTTGGCGATCGCGCGGTGCTCGCGGACCGAAGCGTGCATCACCTCGACCGTCAACGCTTCGCCGACCTGGGCCATGATCAACGTCAGGCGCAGGCGCGCCGACAGCTCGTGCAACTGCTTGTTGTCGGCGAGGCTCAGCACCGCGGCATGGAAGGCGGCGTTCTCGTCGAGATAGGTCTCCATGCGGCGCGACGCGTCGGCGAAGATCATCGCGATCTCCTCGACGAAACGCGCGCGCGCCGCCTTGTCCGGCGAAAGCGCAGCGAGCCGCGCGGCGAGCGCCTCCATCTCGACCCGGATCTGGAACAATTCGCCGATGTCGCGCGGCGACAGCCGCCGAACAATCGCGCCGCGATGCGGCGCATGCTCGATCAGTCCTTCGGCGGCGAGTCGGCGCAAGGCTTCGCGCACCGGCCCGCGGCTCACCGAGAAGCGCTTGGTCAGCGCGCTCTCGATCAGCCGTTCGCCGGGCCGCAATCGATGCGCGAGGATGTCGCAGCGAAGGCCGTCGACGACATGAGCGACCGTCGCGCCGTGCGCCGGCGCGTCCGCCCCGTCGTCGCGCCGCGCCGGTCGTCTCGGCGACGCGTTGTCCATGTCCTCCCCATGCGCTTGAAGAGCGCGCAAACCGTCACCATGCCGCCAAACGGCGCCGCCGAAAAGAGCGCGGCGCGCGCGCCGACTTGACGCGCGCCGTCTTCTTGATATTGTCCTACAATCTTAACGCGAAACCAGGCGAGGTCAAATTCGCCGGCTTGCGCGGGCGCAGCGGGTCAAACCCTGCGCCAGACGGGAGAGGACGTCCATGCTGATCGGCAAGCGCGGCGCGGCGACGACGTCGATTTCGACGGCCGCGGCGGACCAGATCATGGTGCGCGGCCGCGACCTTTGCGCCGAGTTGATGGGCGCGACGAACTTCACCGAATTCTTCTTCCTGCTGGCGACGGGCCGCACGCCGACCGCCGACCAGAGCTTCTTCCTCGACCTCGCGCTGGTCGCGCTCGCCGAGCACGGCCTGACGCCGAGCGTGCAGGCGGCGCGCATGACCTACGCCGCCGACCCGGCGGCGCTGCAGGGCGCGGTCGCCGCTGGCGTGCTCGGCTGCGGCACGGTCATCCTCGGCGCGGCGCGCGAAGCCGGCGCCCTGCTCGAGCACGTGCTGAAGCGGATCGACGCCGGCGCGACGCCCGACGAGGCGGCGGACGCGACGGCGCGCGAGCATCGCGCGGCGAAGAAGCCGCTCGCCGGCTTCGGCCATCCGCTGCACAAGCCGGTCGATCCGCGCGCCGAGCGGATGATTGCGCTGGCGCGCGAGCGAAGGATCGCCGGACGCGGCGTCGACGCGGCGACAAGGCTCGCCGCCGCCGCGGCGCGCGTGTGGGAGAAACCGCTGCCGATGAACGTCTCGATGGCGATCGCCGCGACGCTGCGCGACGCCGACGTCCCCGCCGCGATCATCCGCGGCGTGCCGATCCTCGCCCGAACGGCCGGCCTGATCGCCCATCTCGCCGAAGAGGCGGAGACGCCGATCGGCTTCTATATGGCCTCGCAAGCCGAGGAGGCGATTGCCTACGCCGGTCCGGAAGCGGGAGCGCCGAAAGCATGAGCCTGACCGAACCCGAGATCGAGGCCGCGCCCTGGGAAGGCCAGCAGGCGGCCGACGACGCGCCCTTCCGCCGGCAGATCGCGTATCTCTTCGAGCGCTCGCGCTTCTATCGCGACAAGCTCGGCCGCTCCGGCTTCACGTCGGCCGAATCGGTCGGCGGCCTCGCCGACATCGCCCGGCTGCCGCTGACCGAAAAGGACGAGCTGCGGGCCTCGCGCAGCGCCGACGAGCCGATCGGGACCCATTGCACGGCGGCGCGCGACGACATCGTGCGCATCTATTCGACCAGCGGCACGACCGGAACGCCGAGTTACATCCCGCTCACCGCCGGCGACGTCGACGTCTGGGTGCGCACTTCGGCGCGCAGTTACGGCGCCTCAGGGATCAAGCGCGGCGACCGCATCGTCTCGACTTACAACGCCGGTCCGTTCGTCGCCGGCGCGGCGCTCGACGCCTTCGCCCGGCTCGACCTCTGCCATATCCCGCTCGGCGCCGGCAACACCGACCGCCTGATCATGGCGGTCGAGAAGCTGAAGCCGAACGTGGTCGCGCTGACGCCCTCCTACGCGCTGCATCTGGCCGAATGGGCTGAGGCGCGCGGCGTCGATCTCGCCAACAGCAGCGTCGCGCGGCTGATGGTCGCCGGCGAACCCGGCGGCGGCGAGCCGGCGATGCGCGCCAAGCTCGAGGCGGCGTGGGGCGCTTCGGTCACCGAGGCGATGGGCATCGGCGACATATCGCCTTCGCTGTGGGGCGAGTGCGAGGCCAAGGCCGGCATGCATTTCTCCGGCCGCGGCTTCGTCCATTTCGAGCTGATCGATCCGGAGAGCGGCGCGCCGATCCCGCTGACCGACGGCGCCGAAGGCGAGCTCGTCCTCACCCACCTCGTCAACCGCTCGGCGCCGTTGCTGCGCTTCCGCACCCGCGACCACGTGCGGCTCGGCTTTGGCCGCTGCGTCTGCGGCCGCACGGCGCCGCGCGTGCGCTGCGTCGGCCGCACCGACGACATGCTGATCGTGCGCGGCGTCAACCTGTTCCCGACCGCATTGCGCGAGATCGTCAATGAATTCGCTCCGGCGACGACCGGCGTGGTGATGATCAAGCCCAGGAGCGCCGGCGTGCGCCAGGATCCGCCGCTGCCGGTCAAGGTCGAGGCGGTCGATCCGTCGCAATCCGAACTCGCCGAGCGCATCCGCGCCCGCGTGCGCGAAGCGCTGCTGGTGACCACCGAAATCGAACTCGTCGCCGCCGGCGGATTGCCGCGCAGCGAGTACAAGTCCAAGCTCGTCGACCATCCGTAGGAGAAACGTCAGTGCAGAAGCTGCAGACCCAAGGCCTCCACCACATCACGCTGGTCGGCGCCGATCGTCAGACCTCGATCGATTTCTGGGAGGGCCTGCTCGGCATGCCGTTCGTGTTCGAGCAGCCCAACCTCGACAACGCAATGGAGAGCCACATCTACTTCGATCCCGGCGACGGGCGGCTGATCACGATCTTCACCCGCGAGGACCGCAAGCCCGATCCGCGCCGCACGCCGACCGACCCCGGCTGCGTCCACCACATCGCCTTCAACGTCTCGCGCGCCGTGTTCATGCAGGCGATCGAGCGGCTCGACGCGCGCGGGATCAAGCACACAGGATTGCGCGACCGCAAGATCTTCGACGCGATCTATTTCGAGGATCCGCTCGGGCTGCTGATCGAGCTGTCGTGCTACAAGTTCGAGCCGCCGTTCGGCCACAGCCATTCCGACGTGCTGATCGAAGCGCACAAGCTGCGGGTCGCGGCGGGCGCCCGCGCGATCGGCGAAGTCCATCTCGCCGACGCGATCGAGCTTCTGGTCGCCCGCTCGCGGCCGAGCCTGTCCGAGGACCGCACCGCCAAAGACCCCTATCGCCTCTGACTTAAACCACCACAACGCTTCAACCGGAGGAAACGAATGTCCGCCATCAAGCTGCATATGCTCAAGCCGAGCGTCAACAACATGACCGTGCGCGTCTTCCTGCGCGCCGGGAAGCTCGACTTCACCGAAGACGATGCGTGGGGCAAGACGCGCAGCGACGACTTCCTCGCCCGCAATCCCGCCCATCTGACGCCGATGATCGAATCGGCCGAGCTGCCCAAAGGCGTGGTGTGGGAGAGCTGCGCGATCATGCAGTATCTCGCCAACAAGCACGGCCTCGAGGACTTCTATCCCAAGTCGCCGGAAGCGCGGGCGATGGTCGACAGCGCGATGTTCTATATCATCGGCACGCTCTACCCTTATGTTGCGCGCGCGACCTACCCGATGCTCGGCTTCCCGCAATATGCGGGCGAAGTCGGCGCGAGCGACGCCGACCCGGCGACCAAAGGCGCGGCGCAGAAGGCGGCGACAGCCGCGCTCGCCGAGCCGCTCGAAGTGTTCCACAAGTTCTATATGAGCGGGAAGCCGTTCATCGGCGGCGCCGGGCCGTCGATCGCCGACATCCGCCTCGCCGCCACGCTCGAATTCCTCGCCGTCATCGACTACCCGCTGCCGGCCTGGGCCAAGGCGTTCATGAGCGCGATCGAGGCGAGGCTCGGCGCCGCCTATTCCGAGCCCGCCGCCGACGTGCGCGGCTACGTCGCCCACATGAAGTCGCAGACGAAGAACTGACTCGCCCTCGAACCCCTCTCCCGCAAGCGGGAGAGGGGACGCGCCATCGCTACGCCGCGTCGTCGCGCAGGAAACCGCCGGACTGCCGCCGCCATAGGCTGGCATAGAGTCCGTCACGCTCGAGCAATTCGCGGTGCGTTCCCGTCTCGACGATCTCGCCGCGATCGAGCACGATCAGGCGATCCATCGCGGCGATGGTCGAGAGACGATGGGCGATGGCGATCACCGTCTTGCCTTCCATCAGCGAATAGAGGCTCTCCTGGATCGCCGCCTCGACTTCCGAGTCGAGCGCCGAAGTCGCTTCGTCGAGCACCAGGATCGGTGCGTTCTTCAGCAGCACGCGGGCGATGGCGACGCGCTGGCGCTGGCCGCCGGAGAGCTTGACGCCACGCTCGCCGACCAGCGTCTCGTAGCCCCGCCGCCCCTCGCCGTCCGCGAGACCGATGATGAACGCGTGCGCGTGGGCGCGCTCGGCGGCGGCGATCATCGCCTCGCGCGGCGCGTCGGGGCGCCCGTAGAGGATATTGTCGGCGATCGAGCGATGCAGCAGCGACGTGTCCTGCGTCACCATGCCGACCTGCCGCCGCAAGCTGTCCTGCGTCACGCGCGCGACGTCTTGTCCGTCGATCAGCACCCGTCCGCTCTCCACGTCGTAGAAGCGCAACAGCAGATTGACGAGCGTCGATTTGCCGGCGCCTGAGCGTCCGACCAGCCCGACCTTTTCGCCTGGCGCGATGACGAACGACAGATCGTCGATCACGCCGCCCTCTTTGCCGTAGTGGAAGCGCACTTTCTCGAATCGGATCTCGCCTTCGTCCACCCTGAGCTCGGCCGCGTCCGCGGCGTCGACCAGCGTCTGCGGCCGCGCGATCGTGCGCATGCCTTCCTGCACCTGCCCGACATTGTCGAAGATGCCGATCGAGGTCCACATCACCCAGCCCGACATGGTGGTGATGCGGATGGCGAGTCCCGCAGCGACAGCGATCTGCCCGAGCGACGTCAGGTTCTGCGTCCAAAGCCAGATTGCGACCGCGCCGGTGGCGACGACGAGCGCGCCGTTGCTCGAAGAGACGCAGAGGTTCATCAGCGTGATGAGTCGCGTCTGGCGCTGAAAGTCGTCGGTGTGCGCTTTCAACGCCTCGCGCGCGTGTTCGTCCTCACGCTCGAGATCGGCGAAGAGCTTCACCGCCTGGATGTTGGTGTAGCTGTCGACGATGCGCCCGGTGAGCACGGCGCGCCGATGCGCCAGAATCTCGGAACGTCTGCGGATGCGCGGCACGAAGATGGCCAGCGTCGCAACATAGACGACGATCCAGCCGGCGAGCGGCAGGGTCAGTCGCCAGTCGGCTTCAGCGAGGATCGCCAGCGCGCTCGCCGAGAAGATCGTCACGAACCACAGCGCGTCGATCACCTGCACCGTCGAATCGCGCAGCGAGGCCGCCGACTGGACGATGTTCGAGGCGATGCGGCCGGCGAAGTCGTTGGCGAAATAAGTCAGCGACTGCCGCAGCACATAGCGATGCGTCTGCCAGCGGATGAGATTGGTCATGCCGGGCGCGATCGTCTGCTGCACGAGCAGATCGTGGGCGAGTTGCGCGAGCGGCCTCAGCACAAGGATGACGAGCCCCATGAAGAGAAACAGGCGCCCGTCGTCCTCGAGCAGGCGTTCCGGGGTCGTCTGGCGCAGAAGGTCGACGATCTCGCCGACGAAGCGCAGGATCGAAACCTCGATCAGCGAGGTGAACAGCCCGCTCACCATCAGCGCGGCGAGAAAGGGCCACGCCTGCCGGCAATAGCGCCAGTAATAGCCGAACAGCGACGCAGGCGGCTGCGTCTCGTCATGCGCGCGAAAGACGTCGATCAGCGATTCGAATTTGCGAAACATGATCTTGCGAGCCCGGACGGCCGCGCCGGACGCGGCGCGGCGTTGCGGTTGAAGAAACGAGCGCCGGCGACGCGGCCGACACGGGGTCTTTGGATTTTGTGGAACGCCGATGGGCTGACGCCCGGCGAAACGCGAAGCTAGCGGCGAGGCTTCAACACGCTAAGCGCTGACGATCGCGCCAAGACTGAAGCCGGGAAGCGGTCCGGCCAAAGCCGGAATCGCGAGCGCACGCCAAATTTTCATCATGCGCGCCTCCTTTCCGCTTTGGGGCCAATCGGGCGCCCGCGGCGAAAGCGCACGGGCGAACCATGAATAACGCATTCCGGGCAGGCGGCAAAACCCACAGAGGCGTGAACGCCGGATTTCCGCGCCACTGTGGCGTCGGGGCGACACCGAGGGCGCGACGCGCCCGCCGGCCGCGGCGGCGCTGACCTGTCCTCGGCGCCTCCCGCAAGCGAGAGCGGGGGCGAGGCCCGCAATTAACCGACGATTCACCATATTAATTGACGCTTTACCTGATTGGACCAAGCTGCGCCGTAGACGATGCGTCGTAGCGCGGCGACCGCGCTCGCGGCATGACGCCCCACGCTCGTCCCGACCGGGCCCCGAAACGCCGCCTCCCGCGGCGCCGGGATTAGAGACCCGGCGAATGAGGAGGCGCGGCGGTGAAGATCGACAACCTCAGCCTGCAGACCAAGGCGCTGATCCCGCTGGCGGTCATGTGTCTGGCCGTCGCCGGCATCGTCGGCTTCGGCGCCTGGCGGCTCGACGACCTGTCGCGCAGCGCCGGCGAGATCATCGCCCATCGCGACAAGGCGGCGATTTTCGCCGCGCGCGCGACCGGCACGACGATGATGGCGCCCTACGCCGCCTTCGGCGCCCTGGTCTACGACGGCAGTTCGCCGGAAGGCCGCACCGCGCAGGCGGATTTCGCCAATCAACTCGACAAGTTCAACTCGCTGATGGACTCCGCGAGCCAGTACCTGCCCCAGTACGGTTCGACCTTCGCCGGCTTCAAGGCGAAAGCGGTGGAAATCGGCGAGAAGGGCAAGAAGATCGTCGCGATCGGCGAAGACTCGCCCGGACTTGCGGTCGGCAAGGATCTGAAGCCCGACGATCTCGACAAGCTTGCCGAAGGCGCACGCGCCGTCGCCGAGGTCGACGCCGACGCGCGCAAGCTGTCCAACGGCCTGCTCGCCGTCAGCGACGCGATGATCAACGAAAACGCGCGTTCGGCCGCCGACATGAGCCGCCAGTCGCAGTTCGCGCTGATCGCGCTGGTTGTCGCCGGCCTCGTTTCGGCGCTGGTCGCCGGCGCGATGACCGCCTGGATTTCGACGATGAAGACGGCGCGGCCGCTCGCCGAGCTGTCGCGCCGGATGAACGCGCTCGCCGCAGGCGAACTCGAGGTCGAGATCGGCGGGCTCGAGCGCAAGGACGAGATCGGCGACATGGCGCGCGCCGTCCAGGTGCTGAAAGAGCACGCCGCCGAACGCGTGCGGCTGGAGGCGTCGGCCGCCGTCAGCCGACGCAATTCCGAGGAAGAGCGCGAACGCGCCGCCGCGGAGCGGGCCAAGGCCGCGGGAGAGCAGGCCGAAGTGGTGCGCCGACTCAGCGTCGGACTGAAAGCGCTGGCGGACGGCGATCTGATGGTGCGGCTGCGCGACGGCTTTTCGCCGACCTACGCGCAGATCCGCGACGATTTCAACGCGGCGATCGGCAAGCTCAGCGCGGCGATCGAGGTGGTCATGGCGAGCGCCGGCGGGATGCGCGATGGGTCGCAGTCGATCGCTTCCGCCGCCGACGATCTGGCCCGCCGCACTGAACAACAGGCGGCGAGCCTCGAAGAGACTGCCGCGACGCTGAGCCAGGTGACCGGCACGGTGCGAAAGTCGGCGGAGGGCGCCGATCACGCGCGCGCCGTCGCGGCCGCCGCCGACGAGGAAGCACAGAAGAGCGCCGCCGTGGTCGGCCAGGCAGTCGACGCGATGAACGCCATCGCCGGCTCGGCGCGCCAGATCAGCCAGATCATCGGCGTCATCGACGAGATCGCCTTCCAGACCAACCTGCTGGCGCTCAACGCCGGCGTCGAGGCGGCCCGGGCCGGAGACGCCGGTCGCGGCTTCGCCGTCGTCGCGTCGGAAGTTCGCGCGCTGGCGCAGCGCTCGGCCGAGGCGGCCAAGGAGATCAAGGCGCTCATTTCCGCCTCGACCGCGCAGGTCAACGGCGGCGTCGCGCTCGTCGCCCAGACCGGCCTGTCGCTGGAGCGCATCCTGGCGCGCGTGGCCGAGATCAGCGCCGCTATTCGCCAGATGGCCGCCGGGGCGCAGGAACAATCAGGCGCCCTTCAGGCGATCAACACGACGATCGAACAGATGAACCGCGTGACGCAAGAGAACGCGGCGATGGTCGAGGAAACGACCGCGGCCAGCCGCACGCTGTTCGACGAATCGACCAAGCTTTCAGGACTGATCCGGCAGTTCCGCGTCGCCGGCGCCGACGCGGAGGCGGCCCCGAGCGCCTTCCCCGCAAAGGCCAGGCCGAAGTCGGCGGCGGCCTGACCGCGATCGGCGCAGCTCGCCCTCGCCCCAACCTTCCCACGCAAGCGGGAGAGGGGGCTTGGCGCGCGCCAAATCTCTGAAATCAAAAACAGATTCGAAGGTTACCAAGCTTTCATGCCGGCGCCATCACGGCGTTAGGCGAGCGAAGCGATTGTCCGCCGCGAGCCGTCGGGGAGAACCCGGCGCCGCAACCCTTCGCAGGAGCCGACATGTCCCTCGCCCCCTCCCCCCTTCGCCCCCGCCGTAAATTGCGCGCCGCCCTGCTCGGCGCCGTCGCCGCGGTCGCGATCGGCGCCGCCGTCGTCGAGACCGGCGCCCTCGCGCCGGGCTACGCCGTCGCCGACACGCAGCAGCCCTCGGCCGGCCCCGCCTCGTTCGCCGACGTCGTCGACCGGGTGAAGTCCTCGGTCGTTTCGGTCAAGGTCAAGATGTCCGAGGCGGCCGACGCCGAGAGCGATCTCCAGACCATGCCGCACTTCCCGCCCGGCAGCCCGTTCGACCGCTTCTTCAAGCAGTTCGGCATGCCTGACGACCAGGACGAAGGCGACGCGCCGACGCCGCGCCATCCGCAGCGCCACATGACCATGGCGCAGGGCTCCGGCTTCTTCATCTCGTCCGACGGCTATATCGTCACCAACAACCACGTCGTCGATCACGCGACCGAGGTGACGGTGACCACCTCCGACGGCAAGACGCTCGCCGCCAAGGTGATCGGAACCGACGCCAAGACCGATCTCGCGCTGCTGAAGGTCAACGACTCGGGAACCTTTCCGTTCGTGAAGTTCGCGCCCCACACGCCGCGCGTCGGCGACTGGGTGATCGCGGTCGGCAACCCGTTCGGCCTCGGCGGCACGGTCACCGCCGGCATCGTCTCGGCGCGCGGCCGCGACATCGGCTCGGGCCCCTATGACGACTTCATCCAGATCGATGCGCCGGTCAATCACGGCAACTCCGGCGGCCCGACCTTCAACACCGACGGCGACGTCGTCGGCGTCAACACGGCGATCTTCTCGCCGTCGGGCGGCAGCGTCGGCATCGGCTTCGCCATCGCCGGCGACGTGGTGGAGAAGGTCGTCGACCAGCTCAAGACCGGCGGCGTGGTCGAGCGCGGTTGGCTCGGCGTCGAGATCCAGCCGGTGACGCAGGACATCGCCGACAGCCTCGGCCTCAAGACCGCCTCGGGCGCGCTGGTCGCCAAGGAGAACAAGGACGCGCCGGCCGCCGCGGCGGGGGTGAAGATCGGCGACGTCGTCACCGCGGTCAACGGCCAGTCGGTCGCCGACCCGCGCGAGCTCGCCCGCCGCATCGCCGACCTCGGCCCGAAGAAATCCGCCGAGCTGACGATCTGGCGCAACGGCGCGCAGCAGACGGTCTCGGTGACGCTCGGCGCGATGCCGAACGACAAGGAGGCGATGAACGACCAGGGGACCAACAAGCCGGATGCGGCGGACACGTCGGTCGCCAAGCTCGGCCTGACCCTCGAACGCGGCCGCGACGGCGTGACGATCACCGACGTCGACCCCAACAGCGTCGCCGCCGACAAGGGCCTGCAGCAGGGCGACGTCATTCTCGAAGCGAGCGGCAAGGCCGTCGAGCGGCCGACCGAGATCGCCCAGGCGTTCGACGCGGCCCGCGCCGACGGACGCAAGTCGGTGCTGCTCAGGGTGAAGACGGGCGACACCATCCGCTTCGTCGCCCTGCCGGCCCAGGCGGCGTCCTGAGCCAAAAGATCGGCCTCGCCGCCCCTTGCGAGGCCGTTGACGCCGGAACCCGCGCGACGATCGCCCCCCGCTCCCGCGTCGGTCCGGCGAGTCCGGCGGCAGGCCCCATCCCCGGCCTGCCGCCGCTTTTTTGCCTCCGTCGGCCGGGAATCGCTATATGTCTCCCATGCGGATTCTGATCATCGAGGACGACCGCGAGGCGGCCGCCTATCTCGTCAAGGCGTTCCGTGAAGCCGGGCACGCGATCGACCATGCCGCCGACGGCGTCAGCGGCTACGACCTCGCCCAGGAAGGCGGCTACGACGTCGCCATCGTCGACCGCATGCTGCCGAAGATGGACGGCCTGTCGCTGATCGGCGCGCTGCGCGCGCAAGGGGGCGAGACGCCGGTGCTGATCCTCTCCGCGCTCGGCCAGGTCGACGACCGCGTCAAAGGCCTGCGCGCCGGCGGCGACGACTATCTCGCCAAGCCCTATTCGTTCTCCGAGCTGCTGGCGCGGGTCGAGGCGCTGGCGCGCCGCCGCCCCAAGGGCGCGCCGGAGGAGACCGCCTACCGCGTCGGCGACCTGACGCTCGACCGCCTGTCGCGCAAGGTCGCGCGCGCCGGCGAAGAGATCGCGCTGCAGCCGCGCGAGTTCCGCCTGCTCGAATATCTGATGCAGAACGCCGGCAAGGTCGTCACCCGCACCATGCTGCTCGAGCACGTCTGGGACTACCACTTCGATCCGCAGACCAACGTCATCGACGTCCACAT
>Ga0182030_10007835_pt1 | contig 22217 bp, 26 predicted proteins | sample 812S3MmetaG_FD_121299 | JGI IMG/M metagenome (GOLD analysis project Ga0182030, IMG submission 121299) | Permafrost microbial communities from Stordalen Mire, Sweden - 812S3M metaG (Illumina Assembly) | ecosystem: Environmental > Terrestrial > Soil > Wetlands > Permafrost | place: Sweden... | reverse complement strand
TTTTGTAATGGCTTGTCAAGTGTTGATCTGGCTTTTATGCAGGGCTGGACAACAAAAGAAATTGGGTTAGGCAAGGACCACTGTGGTAGATCTCGATGAGCTGTAATTTTGTTACCTCAGACAATCACTCCAGATACAATATGTCTGAGTAATGCAGTTTGGGGTGCTGAATTCGGGGGGGGGTTGGACGCTGTTTACACAGCCTCAACTGCTCGCTAAACTTTCCCCACAGCTCACATTTTCTCGTTCGCTTGACGGCTCTGTTGGAATATTGGTTGCTGCTCAGCGACTACTCAGGTTGCTCAGATAGCTCAGGTGCGCTGGCTGAGCCTGAGTAGAAGCAGCCATGCTTACTAACCGAATGTGGAATAAGGATTAAAGGATTAGAGTTGAACTACCAGAAGATAACAAAACAACTCCAAGCAATTCCAAGATCTAAGAGAATATTATAAGCTCCAAGCATTTTATCAGACCCATGGGGTTGAGGAGATTCAATATTTCAATTTGCTAAGATATTAGTTGCAATTTATTGCACTCTAGTAGTGTTATAGACTATAAGACTTCTATAGATATAAGAACTAGAAAATAAATGAGTGAATAGGTGTTAAGATTAGAATACTGAAATACTAAGAGTCAGTGAAATAGGTAAAGGATAGACAAGTATTTAAACCTTCACCCATCACCTTCTAGAATCAACTATTTTAGTCAAAACAATCAAAGATTTGAGGAGTGTGGGGAATAGAAATAGAAATGTTGATGGCTGAAACTTCAATCTGTTTCGTCAATGTAAACTACACTAGAGAAGTCTCATTTGTACATATCTCACACCTTATTATCTTGAACAACTACAAAGAGAGAAATGACAGCAAATGTGATCTTGACAGCACCAAAGGGATTACTGTATTTTTCAAGATGTATCTATTGATGTAATTATAAGTAATTCAAAGGCTTAAAAAGAGTAAATATAGAACATTGCTTCATGTTCAAGATTCACTACAAGTCTAACTCTGTAACAGGTGTAATGCAAACAGTTGATGACAGAGTTCAAGGAATCCTTGCATGAATTTTCATACCTTTGTTTGCTTGTGAATAAGTAAGAAAATAGAAGAATGCTATCATTCAAACCAAACAATGGTTCAGCAGACAAACCAATCATTTCACAATTTAACATACATCCTTTGAACTCATCATAAGTGACAATGTCAATCTACAAACACATCTTGCACATTCGAAGCCACCAAGCCAGCCTTTCCCACCCAACACAATCATCGATATTCCCCACCCTCCTCTCACCCCCTCCAACTCCCGTTCATTATGTCCCTCTATTTCCCCAACAAGGCTCATCTTTGATTTCATAGTAGACATCCTCCAGAAATTTTTCTGTCCAATCTGCGAAAATCTTGCTGCAGGTGGAAATCCTTGTTGCTGGTGGAAGTGCTCGGGGTTTTTCTACTTGGATGTTATTATATTGCTGTAGTTCATATGTTAAGAAAGCTAGGGTACCAGCGACTATGATGCTGAGGCATAAGGAGATGAAGAACTACAAATTTCCCTTAGCCCAATATTGCGATTTTAACTCCCTCTTTAAGCTCAACTACATCCTCAAGCCCAAAAACTTTACTTGGCCTCACCGAGTGACTCATCCAGCGCTCCACCAAGAGCCTCCTATTGAAACAATGAATTGGAGATGTTCTTATAGTAATTGTAGGTGTGATGCTCGAAGATGCTGATGGGGATGCAGGAGTATGTGTAGACATCCGGTTCGTATGTAAGATTATCGATCCAACTCCTTCGCCATTGCTACAACATGCTGTTTGATTGGGGCCACAGCAATTATGTTGGATTTGTGCTAATGCTGGCGTCGTGAACACAGGAGAAGAGGTTGCGTCCAAAGATATCCGAGAATTGATCAATACTCTACAAGCCACTATGCATGCATGGCAGGATGTACCATTACTCGCACAATACTTCACACACAGACTCCCCAAATTCTTATCTGCACATCCTTGGATACTAAGCAGACTATTCCCTCCAGTATTTAAACACAGACCATTTGGTATACAAAAGTTTGAAGGATAGCAGCAAATACTGATCAGCGCCATAGTGTTGCAGACCTGTAGGTGGACCCAACAACGCCTGCAGTGGTAAAACACGTTATTACCGATACACCTGATATAAAGAGTAGCCTGCTAAGATTATGGAGCATAATAGCTTTGTTCGCCATCAAAAGTGCAGAACACAAAGGCGGAAAGACTGATAATAATGGCCAAGGAAAGAGGGGATGAAGTTCCGCAAGGCTCTTAGGAAGCGCATATTATTTTAAGCTCATTCTGATAATTACGATCATGATCCGGATTGTCCATCATTGAATACGCAGTTTATGTAATTCAAGATTACCAAAATACCAACAACCTGCTAGCTCAGCGCCTAAAACTCTAGAGAAAGCTGCAGCGCTGTGCCCTACTGAAGGGTTGTCGTTCGGACTCCGAATATTAGCAGCTCGATTAATCAAGACCCTGAACGGAGTCGCGGGTTTTATTTATGGCTTATGGTGGAATTCGTGCTTCTGTTCTGGGGCTGGCTAATGAATACGTGATGAGGCCTCTTGATGCAGCGTGATGATCTTGCACTTTCAATGTCCACCAGCAAGCTTACAGCTATTGCTTGAAATCAGCGGAGGTACTCAGCTGGACATAGCACCAACATATCTGACATATTTAGTAGAAACATATACTGTATAATGTCTGGGGCCCTTGCTTTCGATAGTTCAGATGGACCTGACATAAAAGATTGGGACAAGTAAATAAGTAGTGGAAGGTAGGTGCCCTTAGCATGATCTCAATCTGATGTCTGATTTGGGTGGAATTGGAAAGATGTTTGATATTGCTTCTGAAATACCCAAATATTTTGAACCTTGAAATACCCAGACACATTTGATTTCATCCGGAGTACCCTCAATCCACCCTCCTTGTTCTCCCCCAGACCTCATCTGCATCCTTCCTTCCCCTAGTTTCTGGGACCCTCCAAGTCACAAACCCAAAGCTGATCACCGCAAAGATGCCAAATCCGAAGAATGCCCATCCGCTCCCGCCAAATCTGTGGTTCAACCACGTATTCACAATTGGGAAGAACTGGGCGACGATATACGTTGCAACATAATTGGCAGCCAAGCACCACGATTGCGTAGCACCAACAGCTTCTTGCCCCACAAGCTCAGAGGAAATAAGGAAGGGCACGGGGCCGAGACCTGTGGCGAAGAAAGCTACGAAGAGAAGAACGGAGATAGCGGACAGAAGTTTGATCTCTAAACGGAGGGAGATAGCAAGACAGAGAGACATGGATCCCATGCCGGCAATGGAAAGAAGTAAACATGCCTTTCGGCCAATTTTATCGGCGAGAGGTGCACAGGCGACGGTTGTGATGAGGTTGATGATTGAGATCATGATTGTGAGGAGGGATGACGAGATAGGTAGAACACCGGAGAGGAGCGAGACGGAATACATCATTATGGAGTTGATGCCGCAGAACTGTTGTGCGAACATGATTCCGATGACGGCGATGATGGCGGGTCGATAGAGGGGATCACGAACTACCCCAACAAAGCCAATATGTGGGACCGCTCTTGATGAGGCTTTGCTTGTAGTCGATCCACGACGAGAGGGCGATTCAGGATCGTGAAGCAAGCGTTCCCCTTCTGCGGTTACAGACACATCCCAACCTTCTATCTCTTCCGAGATCGAGTTATTCCGCCCACGAATTCGTTGCAAGGTTCGCACAGCCTGGTCTGGTTTCTTGTGTGCGGCGAGCCATGCTGGGGATTCGGGGACGACAATCAGACCCAAGAATTGTAACAGTCCGAGACCCGCTCCGACTCCAAGTATGATCCTCCATAATGATCCCTTGCTCAAGTAATATCCAAGTGTTTGTGTAATCAGGATTCCAATATTGATCGTCACTTGTGTCATAGATCCAAATAAACCCCTCTCCTGTGGTGGAGCGACCTCTGAGATGTATAATGGGACGATAACAGTGGATGCGCCAGCTCCAACACCTGCCAATAATCTGCCAATGGACATGATCGGGACTGTACCAGCCAGTGTCTCCAACGCAGATCCTAGGACGAAGAAGAAGCTTGTAATCCGCATAGACAATAATCTGCCATAGCTAGTCGATACCGGGCCGGCACCCAGAGCTCCTAATAATCCCCCCACAACGAACATCGAAGAAAGGGCAGCGAATTGGGCTTCGTTCATAGGAATACATTGTGGCAGGTTGGAATCGGGTTGGGAAGCCAGATCTTCGGCAACGTCTTGTTTCTTACAGGTGATAACATCTTGTGGGGCATTGAGCTCAGACTAGGACCGTCAGCGGTAACACAGGGAGAGGGTGGAGGGGCATACCAGATGGAAACCGAACTGGAGAGGACCAAGAGTGGAGATGAATATCAAGAAAACGAGGTAGAGTGTCACATCACGAATACATTGCCGCACACCAGCAGAAGCCATGACGAGCTATGCACAATAGAATGAGGATATTGGCATATTCGGACTCCGAGATGATCTTCGTCTCTTGGAATGGAGAAGGTTTGTGGTGTTGTTGGCCTTCGTGTTCCCTGGTGACGTTATGCAAGGTTTATGAAACATATTTATGTACTAGTAGCAAGATATGCAAGCGCCCGCAAAGGGACCAATGAGATGAATCCCAGGGTCAGGGGAAGGAACTCTCACCACCTGCTCATCTTTTTGATAGACCCCGCTATCTTTCGTCTGACAATTCTTCCCCCCCCCCTTTTTGTCTTAGACATCGTAAATCATTCGGCTGTTGTACGTGTTGGTTGTTCATATTGATCTTCATTCACTCCTCGTCCTCGTGCCCGCTCGAAACACAGCTCGGCTCAGTTCCAGGTCACGGCCAGCTCGCAAAGACGGTGAAGCGACTCTTCGCCGGATTCTTCCTATCTTCCCGTCATCCCGCCACTCCGCCATCCCGCCATCTCCGGGCTCTTGCTCCTCGTCCCTGGGTCTTTTTCTCACCAATACCTGGCTTCCTCCTCCCGGGCTCCTAGTATCCTCATTAGTATCCTCATATAGTATACTTATTACTACCTAGTCCTAGTGTTAGTATTAATACTGGTGCTAGTATTGATACTAGCTAGTACTAATACTACCTCTACTTACCTTAAGGTACCTAGGTAGGCAGTACTAGTACTAGTACTAGTACCATGCGGTTGTCTCACTCGGCCGAAGAGTTCCACTTGTTCTAAGCGCTACTCTTGACCCTTAACCCTTTAACCCTCAACCCTTCACCAAAACCACAAACCATTACCAACGCCTGATGTCCCCCGCTCGGGAATCCTACCAACCGCCAACAAACACAAGACAAACCGACGTGACCAAAGAAATCCGAATCCGAGCTTACTAGTACCTACTAGGAACGAGAGAGACCTAACCTACCAACCCACCTATCCACCTATCCACCTATCCACCTATCCACCTACCCCACCAACGCCCAGAACCCACAATCTCATCTCGCCTCGTCTCGCAGCGTCTCGCATCGCATACAATATTTTTTTTTTTTTTTACCTTTTTCTGGTTTTGGTTTTGGTTTTGGTTTTGGCCTGCACGCACGTAACGCACCCGCATGACCAGTCATGAGCCTGACTTCGAATCCCCCTTCTTCCGGGGGCCCTTCCTCGGCCAATGCGTCAAGGACCCAAACCTTAAAGAGAAGCGTACAACAGGCTTTTGATGGTACATGATCCTCATTTGATTTATACCTTCCTCCTCATCCTGGTTTGAGCCTCATTTATTTGATAAGCCATGCTCGCTTTTTAAATTTCTTCTTCTGGTCTCTTCTTCTGGTCTCTGATTTGTTTTGTCGAGAGTATCACTTCCGTTTGTTGAGAAACTATCATCCCACGTCTCGATTTTTCATGATTTTTCATGATTTTTCAGTACTGAACATAATCATAATGTTTCCCTCACGAAGAAATCCTCCTTTCCGTCTGCTCTCTCAATCCGGAATCCGACTTTTGACTGACAAATATCTAGACCCCGCTGATCGAGGAATCGGTCCAAATCCCGGATATCAAAGCAAAGTCCGAGTCATCGACCGCTACAAAGTCATCGGTTTCATCAGCAGCGGAACCTATGGCCGCGTCTACAAAGCCGTAGGACGAAGTGGCCAAACCGGCGAATTCGCCATCAAAAAATTCAAGCCTGGTTTTTTTTACCCCTCATTTCCTATTTGGGAGGTTGCTGATCACATATCTAGACAAGGAAGGCGAGCAAATTCAGTATACGGGCATTTCCCAGTCAGCGGTCCGAGAAATGGCCCTTTGTTCGGAATTAAGTCACATGAATGTCATTCGCCTCATCGAAATCATCCTCGAAGATAAATGCATCTTTATGGTTTTTGAATACGCAGAGCATGATCTCCTTCAAATCATCCATCACCACACGCAACCAACACGCCATCCCATCCCGCCTGCAACTGTTAAATCTATCATGTTCCAGCTATTGAACGGCTGCCAGTATCTCCACTCCAACTGGGTCCTACACCGCGATCTCAAACCCGCAAACATCATGGTGACTTCCGCCGGCGAAGTCAAGATCGGAGATCTCGGACTCGCCCGCCTCTTCAACAAACCCCTCCACTCCCTCTTCTCCGGCGACAAAGTGGTCGTAACAATCTGGTACCGTGCCCCCGAGCTCCTGCTCGGATCCCGCCACTACACACCCGCAATCGACATGTGGGCCGTCGGGTGCATCTTCGCTGAACTCCTTAGTCTACGCCCTATATTCAAAGGTGAAGAAGCGAAAATGGATTCGAAGAAAACGGTTCCGTTTCAGAGGAATCAGATGCAGAAGATTGTGGAGATTATGGGGTTGCCGACCAAGGAAAAGTGGCCGCACTTGGTGAGTATGCCGGAGTACAGTCAGTTGAGCACTTTATCTGCGTCTCCAGCCGCGAAACAGGGAAACTCGACGTTGGAACGCTGGTATTATACGACGATTAATTCGCATGCGACGACATCTGCGCCGGCGTCAAATGCATCGCTTGGGGCAGAGGGGTATAAATTGTTGAGTGGGCTGCTGGAATATGACCCGGAGAAACGCTTGACGGCTCAACAGGCATTGCAGCATCCGTTCTTTAGTACAGGTGATAAAGTGTCGGGGAATGCATTTGAGGGCGTTAAAGTCGAGTACCCGCATAGGAGGGTTAGCCAGGACGATAACGATATTAGGACAGCAAGTTTGCCGGGGACGAAGAGGAGTGGGTTACCGGATGATTCGAGACCCGTCAAACGGCTGAAGGAGTGAGGATCTCAATCTAATCTGCAACTTGCCATTCCGGAAGACAAACAACTTCCCCGACTGCAGGTTCCTGGATTCAGAGCGGTGTGCATATGCATCAGTGTGCACTGCAGCTTCCCTCCCAGGATGCAGCATGTTTTTGAAACCCTACGAGTCAGGCACCATTTTCTCATATGGGGCTTGCACAACCACATGAAGCACAGCCACAGGTTCCAAGACCGCCAAGAGCCTCAATCAGGATTATCGCCTTGGGTCCGCGTCATTTTGCATTGGCAGCTCAAACTATATCATGGAGCCTTGGAAGCGGAGATGAATATGGTTTTAATGACGGGATGGGTATATAAATATTGTTACCTACCCCTTCCGTAATCATCAGCCAAACCCCACCTCAAATCACCAAACCCATCACCACATCACCAATAATACCAAGTCAAAAGATATAAAGAACAGAAGACATGCCCTTCTTCTACAGCAAACCTTTCGGTGGCCGCCGCGCAGGAGGAACAATCACCGCGGATAGATATGGGGTTCGACGACCAGTGTTTCGGTTTCGATTATGCGGATTGAATTGCTTTCGCTGAGTTTCGAGCTGCGAGTCGATTCTCCGCAGTGCAGTGGGGTAGCGCTGATTATTGTTGGAGGGAGATTGGATTGGATGTGCGTGCCGTGGCGAGCTCGATTGTTTGGGGTATAATATGGATGCGGAGGGAGGGTTGGGAGAGGAGTAGAGAGAAAGGGAATATTTAATACCGGTACAGATTGCATAGAGGAATGAGAATGTATTATTATATGGATAGTCATCCTGAGAAAAGGGAAAACAGATCATGAATCATGATATTTCATAGCCGGCTCAGCTAATATTACAACATCCCTAAAATTACAATTTTAATACTCGCCAACAAACAAACACTCAATCTTCCCATCCATAGCTAGCCGCCGTGGGAACCCGGACAACGCAGCTCCAAGTTTTCCAGCTTGCCAGCTATGGATGGTCGATCGATCGATATAAAGAACCAAAAATAAATTCGTTTCGAGGTTTGGAGTCTATCTCGGAACAAGGGTAGAAGGTGTGGTATCGCCGCCGTAGGTACGTGAATCGCAGTGACGACTCGTAATGATGTGATGGAAGAACTCGCTGCATGAATGTACATCAAAAAGGAAATATTGTCGTCAATTTATCCCGATCTGTACTTTATTTCCTCCTATATTGTTTCGTGGGGTGGTGGGTCGTGAGTTGGAGGCGATGAAGATATGGCGGGCCGAGGGAGGAGGGAGGAGAAGGATCATGGGCCTATTTCTTGAGTTCTTTAATGGGCGGTGATTTGACGTTGTTTGATAGCCATGCCTGTCCCACTGTTAGTATTCCGAGTTCCGGCGGCAGGATATAAGGGGGAAGCAAACGTACCAATCCTTCCAGTAGTCCTTCACCTGTTGTAGCACAACTTGGTACGACGAACCATATCTTGTCCTTCAGTTGGTTGAGTTTGAGGCGTTCGGTCACCTCCTGGGGTTTCATTGCTAGGGATATTGTCAGTTTCTGCCTTCAACGTGCCATGTCGGTGTCAGGAGGGTTGGGAGGCGTTCGGGGGACATACCTCCATCAACGTCCTGCTTGTTGGCAAATACCAGTAATAATGACTCCTTCATTTCCCGGTCATTGATGATTCGATGTAACTCCTGTCTTGCCTCGTCTATCCGTGCTTTATCACTCGAATCAATCACGAATATAAGACCTTGTGTACCTATTTTGCAAGTCAGCATTGCCTCTGCCAACCCCTCTCCAAGGTATCCCAATTTAGTGCCCCTCTTCCACAGTTTCCCTCCAGGAAAGACCCAACATACCACTGAAATAATGTCTCCAAAGTGGCCGAATCTTATCCTGTCCCCCCACATCCCAGACATTAAACTTCACATTCTTATACGTCACCGTCTCAACATTGAACCCCACTGTCGGAATCGTAGTCACATCTTGATTCAGCTTCAACTTGTATAGAATAGTTGTTTTCCCAGCAGCGTCAAGGCCCAGCATCAGTAGCCGCATTTCTTTCGATCCGAAGATCTTGCCCATCATCTTGGAGATTTGTCCTCCCATCTTGGCGACTGCGCCGTGTGCTGGCGCGAAAGAAAGGTATTGGGAAGCGTGTGCGACGGGTTGTCGAGCTCGAAGGAGGGTGCTTGGTGGGCGCGTTCGTGTAGATAGTGATTGCTCGGCTCCTTGCTTGTTTCTGCTGTGTGAATCGAGGTTCTCGGACGCCGGCTACCTGGCTTCGAATGCTGTCGGTGTCCGTGAGTAAGGCTGAAACCGTCGGGGCCCTGCTTTCGTTCTGTTTCTTGCTCGCGTGTGGGTTTCTTTCGGCTTGTTGAGGAGGCTGGTAGAGACGGGACACTTTTGGAATAGGAAGGAGGTTTATTGTGTTGCGACAATTGGGAAATTGTGTAGTGGCGTCACGAGTCTGGAAGAGGTTAAGGGGCTTTTTATGCTTGATCGGGGAGCAAAGGTAATCTCAAATTTGAAGATCTAATATCGGGAGATGAATTGAAACAAGCGCGACTCTCAGGGGTCGCGGTTAGGATTTTGTTGCCTCATTCAAGCCTTATCAAAAACGGCACGTGATCCGCGACAGCAACCTGCAAAGCTGGTGATCGATGGGATGATAATTGCTCCTGTGTTATTCTTATAATATGCGCATGCTAATATAACTACGGTGGTCATAGATTAAGGGTTAAAAGTAACGTATCGAACAATTTCCTGAGTAACAGACTCCGGGGGGTATCTTCCACATGCATTACGCCTGAATGCCCACCCAACCATGCAAATCACCCTTTTCATGAACCCTCGCAAGCCAACACCCATAAACGATACACTAATATACACTATATCCTATAATCGAGCACAAACCGTCGCTCGACGACTTTCAGGGCTCCAGCGGTCTCATCATCAAATAAAAGTTGAACCTTTGCTCCATCCTCCAAAGTAGCTTTGACATAAGCGCCATAGAAACTACTCGTATCTGGATACAAGGCGAGAACACGCTTCTCAACAGGATAATCATCTAAGTGGGCACCAACTGGCGGAATAGGAATCATAGATGAAGCTGATGACCGGTAAATCTCGCCGGGCTTCGTACTGTCATCAGGTTCTGGATCTTGCACATCGTATCGTCGACTTTTGCCTTCCCCAATGACCTTCATAACTATGCCCTGTATCCAGTGATCTTCGGTTTGACCTGCGATCTTAGGTTTGAACGCAACTTCTTCGGATACGTTGAAGGTGACTTTGGTTCGACTGGCATGACTTGGTTCCTTCTCCTCTTTGCCGTCCTTCATAGCTTCTCTGTCCCGTGGTGGCTGACTACTCGTCCGTCCGGGGGCTGCTTTTCGAATATGTTTGTTTTCGGCTGGTGAAGGAACAGGAGAGTCCGAGGGACCATCAAAATCCATTCCAGACTTCAAATCCCTCGCACTGGATGCCCGAGCTGCGGCAGCCTCTGCAATCGTCTTCTCTGAAGCTGCCCTCAAACCCATTAGAATCGCAATCTTCATTGATGTTTGATTCGTTTCATGAATTTCTTTGATTTCTTCGGCAATTTTGACTTGTTGCCGGTAAAGAACGCCAAGTTCATCAATCTCCTCGAGTGAAGGTTCTGGGACATGTTAGATGCAAGAGAATATATGGGTGCGGGAACTTACTTGTACCGGCAAGCTCTCGGGCTTTCATACCCTTCTCTAAATCAAATATTTCTTGTACAGAGGTTTTTGCTTTGGCTTCGAGAACAGCAATCCTATTGAGGGGTTCCCGTATTTGGTCCCACAGATCTTGTTCCTCTTGTCCGGTTGCGTGACCACCAGAACGAGGGGGCCCACGTACACGGTTACGATTAGACATGACTAGATAAGAACGAGTGGGGTATTTTGAGGGCAGGGAGAGAGGAGGAGCCTTTGTGGTAGATTTGACGACGGAGGTTGCCACAAGCTTTACTCCTCTAAAGTTGGTCCTTAGACAGGATTTTGCCCCCTTAAGCAGCGGAATTGTTTTTGCAGTGTTGAAGCGATGCGCCCAAGCAGCGTTTGGAGTTGATCTTAGAAATAGTGTCTCTGGAGCCTCAAGCCACCTATTGAGGGGGACAAAGATAGCGGAAGTCACGGAACCTCTGGTATACGTTTCCAAGGCCACGTCGATAGAGGTGTAGGTGTTCTGATTTCAGAACTAGAAGTTGAAGGTTTTGGAACGGATGATCGTAAGGATTGTCGATGGTTATAAGGGCTAGCTTTGGGACCTGATCGTGTAGAGTTTGATGCAACTTTCGCAGCAAAGTTGGAATCTGATCGGAGACTTCCCTGGATAGGTTTTGAGGAAGGTTTGACCGGTTCTTGCGATCTCAGCTCTCGAGGGAATGAGGATGCAGCCTCCAAAGTTGATCAGGGACTCTTTCGAAGGGGCTTAGGCGTTGAACCAGTGGCCCAACCTGGCTTGCAGTCTTCGTCTGGGAGGTCTGCTTTTCGGGGTATGTTAGCGATTGAAGATGTATCAAAACTCGTTGCAACGTGAAGTTCATGTGGAAAGAAAGAAGACATAACCTACCTATGGTAAGAAATAGTTGGTGGCGCAAGATTGCTTCTGCCAGTAATGAAGAAGGCTCGGTGGTGATAATTGTTGGAGAGAATAACAGCTTCAGGGCAGAAGTTCAGCCTTACAGCGTCTCGAGCACGGCCTGTGTTTGATTGGTGGCGGGCCTTTAGCGCGGGGTTGCTGTGAATGAGAAAACAAAAACAAGTATCACGTATTCCAACAACTTCTACCTCTCCTCACTTTTTGCTTTCTGAGGATATACTTCTCAATATGCAAGTCCCATTGATTCGGCTCCAATGTGGGGTCAACAGCTACGACTGGGGGAAGGTTGGAAAGGATTCTGCAGCTGCCAAATTTGCTGCAGCTACTCCCGCAGATGATTTCTCAATTCAAGAAGACAAGCCATATGCAGAGGTATAACTCCTCGAATCAATGAATTAGGAACTAATTATCTACAGCTGTGGATGGGGACACATCCCTCAAACCCTTCAAAAGACCTCCTCACGAAACGCACCCTCCTCGACCTCGTACAAGACAACCAAGCCCTCCTTTCCCAAGACATCTCCTCTCGATTTGGTCTTAAGCTCCCATTTCTTTTTAAAGTCCTCTCGATAGGTAAAGCTCTCAGTATCCAGGCGCATCCGAATAAGCAATTGGCAGAGCAATTGCACAAGAAGGACAGCAAGAACTACCCAGATGACAACCATAAGCCAGAAATGACGATTGCGATTACATCCTTCGACGGGCTATGTGGATTCAGACCCCTGGCAGAAATTGCGCATTTCTTGTCCACGGTACCATCATTAAAAAAACTCGTGGGGGAGAAGGAAGCAGAGGAATACCAATCTGCAATTAAGGGCCAGGAAACATCAGACAAGAAGCAGGATGAAGAGAAGAACAAGAAGGCGCTACAAAAAGCTTTTGGATCTCTGATGAATGCGAAGAAAGCGGACATCGAATCTGCCAGCAAGGACCTCATCGCATCTGCCCAAAAGGAGGGGCCGGATTTTGCTGGTGGCGGACTACAGTCTACGTCAGGCAAAGAGCTCGCAGATTTGGTGATCAGGTTGGATGGACAATTCCCAGGTGACATTGGGCTGTTCGTGCTCTTCTTCCTCAACTACGTCAAGCTTGAGGTGGGAGAGGCTATGTTCTTGAAGGCAGACGACATCCACGCGTATCTATCAGGGGATATTATCGAATGTATGGCCGCATCAGACAACGTCGTTCGTGCTGGATTTACCCCCAAGTTCAAAGACGTGGACACTTTGATTGATATGTTAACATATTCATACGCACCAATTGAGGAACAGAAGATGGATCCGGTGGATTATCCATACGCTACGTTGAACGCATCGGCATACAGCTCTGGCTCACAAGCAATACTCTACGACCCTCCGATTGACGAATTCAGCGTGGTGAAGACGGATCTAAAGAAGAAGGGGGCAAAAGCAACATTTGAGCAGATAGCGGGACCCAGCATTTTTATCTGCACCTCGGGGACTGGGAAGATAAGTGTCGGACCAAAGGCAGAGGAAGTCAAGCCCGGGTATGTGTACTTTGTAGGCGCAACTGCTGAGGTAGTCCTTGAGAGCGAGAGTGAGGACTTTACAACCTTCAAGGCATTTTGCGAATTGCATGGAAAAGAAGATGGTGAAAAGGAAAAGTTGTAAGGTTCAGCGTAAAACCAAGATTCGATTTTTGTCCGCAATGAAATAAAGATAAATGCCAGCCATTTGAAGCCGGACGATGACTACGCTTTGAAGCTCTTGAAGGACAGGGCTTTACATGCATCGTATTTATATTTCTTCTTTCAATTCGTAAAACCGTTGGTAGCTATCTTTTGGTCCCTTTCCAATTAGTCTTCTATTCCCAAACAAGATATTTTAACCTGATCCCTCCAACACATATCTTTTCCTTCGAGCCTTTTTCTAGCCAACATCCAGAAGGTTTTAGTCACAACATCAACCAATCCCAATCACTGACAAGGATTCACTTACCGACAATCTCCCTATCAACTAATCATGACCTGGCCCATCCACCAGCTTCTGCAGGCCTAGCTTCCCAGCTTCCCAGCTTCCCAGCTTCCCAGCTTCCCAGCTTCCCAGCTTCCCAGCTTCTTATCGCGAGGCTGACCAGGGTCACAAATCAGTGGGACCAAAGAGAGCCATTGCGCCGATATTCAAAAGCTCCTCCATAAAATGTCGGCCATCCCGTCTTCGCATTCCCAAATGATTTTGATTATTCCATTCCATACCCAAGGCGTGTATTCAAAGATTATCTTTAGGAATTCCGAAGCTGGCTGAAGGCTTCAACTAGGAAACGATGGCGGATAGTGAGACGAAAGCTCCTCTGCGAGAGACGCACGCGAGCACAGATGCTCCGATTGAGAGGAGAGCGAGCCGTGCGAGTCGAGCTGAGAGTGTGGAGCAGCAGGATGAACAGGAGTTGGCAGAGTTTGGCTATAAGCAGGAACTGAGGCGTGATTGGGGATTGATGCATAATTTTGGGATATCGTTCTCGATTATCGTATGTCTTTCTTTCTTTTCCGCGAGGGATGGAAATTGAGCTGATAATGCATGATAGTCAGTTATTACCGGTATCACGACTCTTTTCTCCTATGGCCTCAATACTGGAGGACCCGGCGTTATGTCTGTGGGATGGATTGTCGTCTCGTTCTTCACAATGTTCGTGGCGCTCGGAATGGCTGAGATTGTTTCTGCAATCCCTACGGCGGGAGGACCATATTATTGGGCTGCTATGTTGGCACCTGCTAAGCATTCTGCATTCTCAAGCTGGATTACCGGATGGTGGGCATCTCTATTGACAGCTAGTCCTCGTCTGATGAATATAGGTTCAATCTCCTCGGCCAAGTCGCTGTAACAACAGGTATCTCCTTCGGTCTTGCAGGTCTCATCTCCACGACTGCCACCGTAAAGTCCTCATACAATCCCACAGCTGGGAAAACAATCGGTATCTACGCCGCAGTTCTCATCTCTCACGGTGTCGTCAATACATTTGGCGTACACGTCCTCCGGTATCTTAACAATACCTCCATTGCCCTGCATTCCCTAGGTGTTACATCCATTGCTATCGCCGTATTAGCGAAAGCCCCAACCCATCAAAGTGCTAAAGATGTCTTCGCACATTTCTACGACGGAACTGGAGTATCCCCCAGTCCAGGATGGAGTGTTCGCGATTCTCCTGCCTATCTCGCATGTTGCGGCGCGCTCATGTCCCAATACACACTCACTGGCTTCGACGCATCCGCCCATCTCTCCGAAGAAACGCGTAAAGCATCTTGGTCCGCCCCCATCGGAGTTATATCCTCTGTCGGCTTCAGCGCCCTTTTCGGATTCTTCGTCATCCTCAGCTTCCTATTCAGTATCCAGAATTTCGCTGACACCGTTGACCCGACTCAAAATTACGGACAACCGGTTCTTAAGATCTTTGTAGATATTTTTGGAACGGATGGGGCAGTGGTCTTGATGTGTTTGATTATGATTTGTGTTTGGCATTGCGGACTTTTCTCTATGACATCGAATTCGAGGATGATGTTTGCGTTTGCGAGAGATGGTGGGATTGTAAGTCCCCCTCCATCCCAGCATCAGCAATTGAACTAACATGAAATTCAAGCCGCACTTCTTCCACAAAGTAGATGACCGCTTCCGCTCCCCCATCCGCACCGTCTGGCTCGCCGCCTTCCTCGCCTTCTGCCTCGCCCTCCCCTCCCTCGGCTCCTCCGTCGCCTTCGCAGCCGCAACCTCCATCGCCACTATCGGCCTGTACATCTCCTACGGAATACCCATCCTCATCGGGCTCATCTACTTTCGAGAATTCAACGCCCGAAAAGGCCCCTTTAATCTCGGTCTGGCGAGTCGTCCAGTTGCTTTCGTCGCCGTGGCTTGGATTGGTTTCATCACGATTATCTTTTGTTTGCCAACGACGAATCCGGTTACAAGTCAGACGCTTAATTATACAGTGGTGGCAGTGGGCATTATTGCGGTTTTTAGCTTGGGGAGTTGGATACTATGGGCGCATAGGTGGTTTGTGGGCCCCGTCAGGGAGATCGAGATTGCGCAGAGATTAGGTGTTGATCCGTTGGATCCGGGAGCATTGGAGAAAGCGGAAAAGGAGGCGGGTATTGATGTTGATGGGGAAGGGAGGGGAAATGAGGCTTTGGATGTCAAGGCATGATCCTAGCATATACACTTTAGTTTTATTTTCACTTCAAACTGTCGGCAGATAGATACCTGACGAAGCGAGAAAGTTTTTTCTACTGCCATCTTTGACTTGACTGCACTAGGTTCGCAGGTTACCTGTGGCTCGGTCTCGTTCCCATCTGTTGCGAGAAGAAAGTGTACCAGTCCTTTTCACAAAAGCACTGTCCTATAAACAGTCGCTGCCAGTTAATTTCTGATAGTTCTCTTTTTCATACAAAGTATATTAGTGCAAGAATCGCATGATAATTTCTTCAAGTCCTTTGCAATCACTTGTTGTTTAGAAGTTACGTGGATCCGTTCTCACTTTTCTGTGTCCGCTTTACATTGCACCCGCGCGTGAACTTAAAGAACTTCACATTCGCGGATCCGAGATCGTGATATTTCCAGATCTGCTGAGCTCTACGAGCTTCCATAATGGTTTGATAACTGGAAGATGAAAACAAAAGATAGATATAATAGACATAATAGACTGGGAACGACCTATATGAGAATTTATGCTCTAACATCGATGTGGTATCCAAATTCAAGCTTTGGGACTTCCAAAGAACCATCCGTGAAAAATATATGCTCCTTGCAATTGGCATGGCAAGCAGGTTCCACCCCGAGATTACCTTTGTGCTTGTCTTGAATCAACCATGGCTTCATGATCGACGAAAATAAATGGAGAAGAAAGGTTGTGAAGCCTTACAGATCATATGATCAGAACCATTGCCGGGGATGAGAGCGCTTTCCATACCTCGACGATTCATCATCGTTACCATCACCGCTATCATTATTTTTAGCGGCTGCTCCAAGTGACTCCTCTTCTTTCCCATCGTCATCGTCTGCCGACCTGGATGGCTTGGTCACCGTGCCATCATCCTCGTTGCCACCCTCATCGTTGCTGTCATTCCTACTTGCTCCCGATTTCCTTTTCGGCTCTTCGTCGATTTCCGATTTCTTTTCTGGCTCATCGTCGGCGGCTCCATTTGATTCCCCTCCTCCACTGTCTTCCTTCTTGTTTTCCTCATCTCCTGCCCCCTTCGAGTCGCCATTATCGCCTCCAATAGGTTCCGCGTCGTCATCTTTTGAAGGTACCGCATTTTCACTTGACGTGCCACCACTATAAGACCCAGCACTCCCATCCGCTACCCCATCTAATCCTGCACTACTAGTAGCCTTTTCGACCGTCGGAGAGGTATCACTGCTGCTGGTAGCCCCGTTCTTGTCCTTCCCAAGTAAATGTGTCAGACTGTCTGCGTTCTGCCCCAACGCTGTAACAAAAGTCGTAGCACCGCCCAACACATTGTTTACGCTTCCTAAGTCAACGCCCTTTTTTCCAGTGGGAGAGGTGTTACCACCGTACTGTCCTCCATAGTTGACTTGATCACCATACTCGTTAGACGAACTAGAGGAACCGTATTCGTTTCCCTCACCGGTTCGTTGATTCTGTCCACCATTGCTTGTTGCACCTTTGACCGCATTGAATCCTTTCTTAAAAGCGCCTTTCCAACCACCACTAGAGTTGGGCGTTGAAGGTGAAGGAGGGGCGTCAGGATATTGATGCCCGTTTTGCGCTGACATTTCTCCATAGTCCTTGTTGTTGTGTTGACCTTGCGCTCCAGTACCTTCCTCAGTCTTGCCTCCCTCCTCTTCCTCCTCTTCCTCCTCTGGGGTTTCTATGTGCTTGCCAGCCGCATCTTTTGGGGGATCCTTAGCAACAGCCGACGTGCCAGTAGTGCCCGCCTTTGCCTTCTCACCTTCCTTCCTTTTGGCGGCGTCGTACTTGTCCTTTAGCTTACCGGTGAGCTCAGGCTCTAGCGTAGGGTGGGCTTTAACAATTCGTAGCACGTCCGCTTTGGTAAGCTCGGGCTTCGCTTCTTTCATCTGAGCGACGGTAGTAATTTTCTTAAGTTCTGTTGGATCGAGGTTTTTGAGGGGCGTATTTTTGCCCTTTTGGCCCACCGTGGTTGCGTCTGTTGCACCCCCACCCCCCTCCGTCTTCTTGGCTTCGGCGGTTTTCAGCTGTTTCTGCTGCGCAGGCGTGAGGTCTTCCTTTGAGACAGTTTTTGTTTCGATGAGTTGTAACACTTGTGCTCTAGTAAGAGTTAAATGTTTCAACAATTTGGGATTTTTCTTGGCTGTATCAATCTTGATTGTTTCAAGTTCCGATGCTGTAAGAGGTTTTCCATCTTTGATGCCGGCCAGGGCTGGGTCTGCCTTGCTTGTACTGATCATCTTGGCTTTGGCGTCTACTAACTGTTTCTTTTGCCTAGGCGTGAGGTCTTCCTCTTTGACAGTTTTGGTGTTGATAAGTTGTAACACCTGCATTTTGGTAAGAGTTAGAGTTAGCAAATATTTACGGTTTTTCTTAATTATCGTGAGTTCCGGTTGTTCAAGAGGTCCACTTGTAGATGTAATGCGAGCCAGACCTGCGTCTACATTGCCATTGGACCCCTTGGCTTTAGCTTCAGGAGTCTCTTCGGCTTTTGTTCCTTCAGTTGTTGCCGGTCCAGTAGCACCCGGCTTCTTATTTTGCTTGCCTAGTGCGTTCTTGCCTTTTCTAGCCCTATAATTCAGATCATTCGGGAACTTATCTGGGTAAGCTTTTTGTAATTGTGCCAGTTGCTTATTTGTAAGCTTTTCTTTCTGGGGCTTGTCAAGCCTTTCCATTTCCGCGACATTGAGATCTTTCATCTGTGCAGTAGTGGTAAGCTTCTTTAATTCCTCATCTGAGAGATCTTTTCTATTGGTGATAGCATCTGTACCCTGCCCATCCGGTCCCGTTTTCTCGCCGGTGTTGATTGTCAATGCTTTCGCGGTCTCGGCGTTTGTACCCTTCCCCGTCGATGGTTTGCCAGCTGGTTGTGCTCCTGTACTGCCGCTGTTCGTATTTGCATTTGCATTCGCATTCGCATTCGCATTCGCCTTCGCCTTCGCATTCGCATTCGGATTCGCATTCGCCTTCGCTGCTTTTGCCTTTTTGGATTTGGTTGCTTCGGCACCCACGAATAGTAATGCGAGTACAAGGAAGACGAGGAGTGCCCTGAATTTCTTCATTTTGGGGAGGGAGAATGCGCTGACATTCGAGGATCGATCGGGAAATCAATGCGACAGAGAATTTGCAAGAAATCAAAAAGTGGTAATCACCTTTTTCGTTCGATATTTGTGAAGAGGGAAGAGATAAATGATCTGAAGAATTGCATATATATGTGGAACTAGTTAATAATACCAACCAGCAATGCCGCGCACCGTTCGTCCTGAAGGACATCAGGATTAAACGATTGTCTTGTGGGGTCTTGGCGGTTCTTGTACCTGAGTTGTGTCTAGTCGAGAGGCGCATACGACGTGAAGGATCCTGAAGGATGAGGCAGCGCAATTAGGTAAATACTAGGTACCATATCCTTTCACGCGAGATACAATTCAGTGAGAACCAATTAGGAAAATCGGAGCGACTCAAGTACCTAACGATCGATTTCGATAAATCATTCTGCAGTGTTTTGAGATTAATGGTTATAGTTTTTGGGGGTACGAAATACGAAAGGTCGGGCGCTTGCGCTTGCTAGGCACCCCTTGGAGGGTGGCTGAAATTGATCCTGAACTAACATGGGAGACAGAAAGGATGGGCTAAGCCCTGTGCCCACTGAAAGGAAGCTGGGCGGCCATTAGGAGGAGCAACTTATGAGAATTGTACGTTGACTGGTAATCCTGCGGCTCTTGGAATATTTAAATGTGACATGAAGACCTCGAATGAGCTCCTGTTCGAGGGCTGTACGCACTGTACGACTGTACGACTGCGACTGCGGCTGCGACTGCTACTCGTAAGCTTATTCGAGCCTTGGAATCAACTCAGGTCCACTGCGAGCATTCTAGAATGTAAAAGGGATGCGGTAAGTGAAACCCGAGTATGTATATTTGCTCTGGAAATGAGCAGGTGACATCAATCCAGAGGTGGGCAAGCTCGACCATGTGTATAGTCTCTGCCACTTAACATTTGTTGGCGGAATGCCCAGTAATATGAGCCACGATTGGAAGGAACCTATCCATTCCCATCTGAATTGATGAGTAGAAGTCCCCTAAATAGACGATATACCAAGTCATCAGCTTTGATTACTCATCTGATTTGTAGACATTTATAAACGCAGGTGATGATGAAGGAAAACGGGAGTCGCAATCGCGTACGGAGGTACAGTGGTAGTGCCAACGAGTCACTGAAATTTAGTGTGTAAGCCCTGTAAAGACACTAGGTATAAAGCTCTGTAGTGGGAAACCAAGCGTACAATAGTGAACCTATAAATTAACGCCTAGACCTTGCCTACACCTCTTTAATTACAATACCATATCCATTATTTCCACCCTCTCAGAAGTTAGAACTAAGGAAGATATCAACGAGTCCAGTGAGTTCCCTTCAGGGCTTTTCAATTTTGTTCCCTGTACACGGCCTCCACACCTGAATTCCAGTGAATTATTGCCGCAACCTCCGTAGCAAATGGCCAGTTCACAGGTCGCGTGTTGATTGTGGCAACCCAAATCTGCAATTCTACTTTCATGTCCCTTTTTTAAACAGTCCTAATTTTCTCTAAGCATGAAACGGTCAAGCCCTCTTTTACTTCAAGGATGATCTGGCAAGAGTTTATGGCTTTTTGTAGGAAGCCCCGGATTTTGATGTTCTAGAGCCTAAAACCCTGGAAATCCTCAAATCAATCCACAACTAACCATCTACTTGCCATAACAACTCTATTGTGCAATTTTTCTCTCTTCTTCAATTAAAGTTGATTTTGGTTTGAAGCTTTTTTCATAGTGCCAATAGAAAAGAGGTACGCCGGGCGGACCAACCAGTATAATAACCGCGCCGCAAAACCAACATGTGTACCTATTTCTGACCCGGTCGAGGGCCAACGTCTGCTCCATTAGCTTTGTTCTATCGTATTTTCCCCCACCACTATCTATCGCAATGCCCAGTATTGTAATACCCGGAAATGCAAGAGCTTACCAGCACTTTGGCTGCGATGATGACCAAAGCTGAAGCCTCATCCAACTGAATTTACTCACATTTGCCTAGGTCTCGGTCCGGCCTGGCAAACACCACCAGACTCCTCAGAATTCTTCAAGGGCGAACAGAATATATTTCCCACTGTGTGCTGTACGCTGGAAGTCGTCAATTTGGAAAGCTACCCACGTCTCGAGGCACCTAGGGTCCATGGCGATGTGTTATCTTTGCAGTGAAGATCGACGAGAGAAGCCGGCATGTTGGCGGAGGAGTGGTTTGAGCTTAAATAAAAGTGATTTATATGGTGGGTATCTCAGTTATATAATGTATTGAGTACCATTTATATGATATCTTTGGACTTTGTTTTTGACAATTTAATCACTCTGAGTAAAATTACCTCAGAGTTATTAATAATAGTTCTACTTAGGCAAGATGTCCGCAATAACCTGGAAGATAAAAAAATTAAAAATTGAATAGGAAACATTTGTGCAGATACTTGATTTGATCTTCTAGGTTTGTATGGAGCACTTCAGAAAAGTTGCGCTGAATCGCATTTGGGAAGAGAGGGGGGGGAGGTGGTTGATATATCCGGAGACGAGTGGAAATCTATGTAGCTAAAAATTTGCCAACTGGTTGGCTTTTTCAAAGTATCGATACAGTATATTCATATCTTGATCAATACTGAACAAAATGCAGTGGATAGTTAAAGTTACCTGAGGTACTGTGGGCCATAGCGACCAAACGGCCAATTGAAAATTTAAATATTTTAAATTCAAAATTTAAATATTTTGAATTTAAAATTTAAAATTTAAGAATTAAGAATTTAAATTTAAAATTTTGAAAATTTGAAAATTTTATTAATTAATAAGCAAATATATTACATTTTTAAATTCTTTTAATAAAATATATTATTAAATATATAATAAATCTAATTTTAATTTTTTTATAATTATAATTCTTATTATTTAAAATAATAAGAAATAAATATGAAAAAAAGCTTTTTTTTAACTAAATCAATTAGAGACTAGTACTAAACTTTAAATTTTAAGCGAAGAATATCAAAATTTCAATTTCAGTAATATAAAATATTATAATATATATAATATATATTATAAACTTATAGATAATCTATTACAATT
>Ga0182030_10007834_pt1 | contig 22221 bp, 28 predicted proteins | sample 812S3MmetaG_FD_121299 | JGI IMG/M metagenome (GOLD analysis project Ga0182030, IMG submission 121299) | Permafrost microbial communities from Stordalen Mire, Sweden - 812S3M metaG (Illumina Assembly) | ecosystem: Environmental > Terrestrial > Soil > Wetlands > Permafrost | place: Sweden... | reverse complement strand
TCAACCGCTCCTCGATCGCCTGCACGTCGAGGTCGGGGTCGCAGTATTCGCGCAGCCAGGGCAGCGGGACTCTCACGAGAACTGCTCCAGGAAGCGCAGGTCGTTTTCGTAGTAGAGCCGCAGGTCGGGAATGCCGTGCTTGAGCATTGCGATGCGCTCGACGCCGAGCCCCCAGGCGAAGCCCTGCACCTTCTCGGGGTCATAGCCGGGGGCGTTGTGCTCATTCGTCTGCACGTATGAGTAGACGTTGGGGTCGACCTCGCCGGCACCGAGGATCTCCAGCCAGCCCTCGCCCTTGCAGAGGTAGCAGCGCGCACCGTCCTTGAGGAAGCCCTTGCCGGAGCAGTGAAAGCAGGAGACGTCGATCTCGACGCTGGGCTCGGTGAAGGGGAAGAAGTGCGGGCGCAGGCGAATGTCGCGCTCGTCGCCGAAGACGGCGCGGGCGAAGGCGAGCAGCGTGCCCTTGAGGTCGGCCAGCGTGATGTCCTCGTCGACGGCCAACCCCTCGATCTGGTGGAACTGAGGCGTGTGGGTGGCGTCGAGGTCGCGCCGGTAGACGCGGCCGGGGATCACGACGTAGAGCGGCGGCGGGTGCGCCTCCATGGCGCGCACCTGCATCGGCGAGGTGTGGGTACGCAACACGGATTGCTCTGAGACGTAGAACGTGTCGGTACGCGCCCGCGCGGGGTGCGTGGGGCTGTGGTTGAGCGCGTCGAAGTTGTAGTGGACGGTCTCCACCTCGGGCCCCTCCATGACGGTGAATCCAAGCCCGAGGAAGATGTCTTCCAGTTCGCGCCTGGTGGCGGTGAGCACGTGCAGCGAGCCGATCGGCTGCGCGGGCGCACCGGGGAGGGTGACGTCGACGCTGTCGGCCTTCAGCTGCTGCTCGAGCTCCGAGCCCGACAGCTCGCCGGCGCGCGCCTGGATCTGTGCCTCCAGGCCCTGGCGGGCCTGGTTGGCGGCCTTGCCCACCGCGCCGCGTTGGGCGGGCTCGAGCGTTGCGACCTCGCGCAGCATCTGCGGCAGCTCGGCCTTGCGGCCGAGGTAGCGCACGCGCAGCTCCTCCAACTCGGAGGTGGAGCCGGCGGCGGAGATCGCCTGCTCGGCCTCTGCCTGCAGGGTCTGTATCCGTTCGATCATGACGCGAGGACCCTAGATGGTCGGCGGGTCATCTCGTACAGCGCCACGGTGGCGGCCATGGCGACGTTGAGCGACTCGGTGGCGATGGGGATGCGGGCGACGCGGTCACAGCCCGCCACGATCTCCGCGGGCAGACCCTCCCGCTCGGCGCCCACGAGCAGTGTCACCGGGGCAGCAGCATCGGGGTCGGCCGGGCCGTACAGCGCATCCCCGGCGGAGGCGTCAAGCGCCACGAGCTCTCCGGGCAGTTCGGAGATGTGCTGCACGCGGGCGAGCTTGACGGTGAAGATGGCGCCCATCGAGGCGCGCACGGCCTTGGGCCCGTGCGGGTCGGCGCAGCCGGGCCCGAAGGCCACGCAGGATGCGCCGAAGGCGTCGGCGGAGCGCAGCACGGTGCCGATGTTGCCGGGGTCGCCGACGCCGTGCAGATACACGCACAGCGGCCCCACCGGCGGGCCCCACAGCTGCTCGTAGATACCCAGCACCCGCGTGCCGGAGCCGAGCGTGGAGACGGTGGCGAGCGCATCGCGCTCGACTTCGTGGAAGTCCGCCGCCCCCAGGCTCGTACCAGCGAGGCGGTAGCCCTCAAGCACGGGCCGCCCGGCGCGCTGCGCGGCCTGGATCAGATCCTCGCCCTCGGCGACGAAGCGTCCGTGACGGGCGCGCTCGCGCTTGGTGTGAAGGCGCTTGACGGCCTTCAGCCTGGGGTTCTGTTGGGATGCGATCTGGCTCATGTGGGTGGCTTGTGGTTGTGCTTCTGCGTCTGCTGTGCGTATCGGGGCAATAAAAAAAGCGCCGTCCCTTTCAGGAGCGACGCCCGGGAGGCTGTCGAGTCGATTGCCGGGTCTCCGGCGGAACCGGAGTCAGGCAGCCGACGCCTCGCGAGCGACCTCGGCGATACGTCGGAACGCCTCGGCGTCGCGCACGGCGATGTCAGCGAGCACCTTGCGGTCGAGCTCCACGCCGGCCAGGGAAAGTCCATGCATGAACTGGGAGTAGCTCATGCCGTTGATGCGCGCGGCGGCATTGATGCGCGTGATCCACAGTCTGCGGAAGTCGCGCTTGCGGTTGCGCCTGTCGCGGTACGCGTATTTGTCGGCCTTGAGCAGGGCCTCCTTGGCACGCTTGTAGTTGGAGTTGGCCTCGCCACGGAAGCCCTTCGTGCGCTCAAGTACCGCGCGGCGCTTCTTACGTGCGTTGACCGACCGCTTGACGCGTGTCATCTACCTGCCCCCCAGCATCCGCTTGATCCGTGGTTCGTCGTGCTCGTTGATCATCTTCGGGCCGCCGAGCGCGCGCTTCTTTTTGGGCGACTTCTTCTCGAGGATATGGCTCGTGAAGGGATGCCGTCCGCGCACCTTGCCTTTGGCGGTTACTTTGAAGCGCTTCTTCGCGCCGGAGTGGGTCTTCATCTTGGGCATAGGTCTTCGGCCGGGGATTATGACACGGCGGAGCCCGCGGCCGCGGCCTCGCCACCGTCGGCCGGAGTTTGCGTGCTCTGCTCCGCGCTCTCGTGAGCGTCCTCTGAAGCCTCTGCCACCGCCGTTTCGGCGGACTCTGCAGGGGCTGCGCGCTCCTGTGTGGACTCGCTCGACGCCTGGGCGGCGTCGGTGTCGGGAACCGCGTCGGTTGAAGATGTGGGCGCGGCGTCGGTCTCAGCTGCCGCGGCTGGGCTGGCGCCGTCGGCGGCGGGCGCCTCTGCAGACGCGGCGGCTGCAGCGCCCTCGGCGGGGTGCTCTGAGTGGTCGACGGTGCCGTCCTCGCGCACGCGCCCTGCGAGCACCGCTTTGGAGGGCGCCATCATCATCGTCATGTTGCGGCCTTCCTGCATGGGCCGCTGCTCGACCACGCCGAGGTCGGCGAGCTCTTCGGCGAGGCGGTCGAGGATCATGGTGCCGCGCTCGGGGTGGGTGACCTCGCGGCCGCGGAACATGATCGTGACCTTGACCTTGTCCTTGTGCTTGAGGAAGCGCGCGACGTGGTGCTTCTTGGTGTCGTAGTCGTGCTCGGCGATCTTGGGCCGGAACTTGATCTCACGGACGGTGATCTGCTGCTGATGCTTGCGCGCCTGCTTGAGCTTCTGTGCCTGCTCGTACTTGTACTTGGAGTAGTCGAGCACGCGACAGACCGGCGGGCGCGCCTCGGGCGCGACTTCCACAAGGTCGAGGTCGCGCTCCTGTGCGAACGCGAGAGCGTCGGCCGTCTTGAGGACGCCGACCTGGTTGCCCTCGTCGTCGATCAACCTGACCTCGGGCACACGGATGCGCTCGTTGATCTTGGTCGTGTCCCGCTCGGGCGGGCGCCGGTCGAACCTGCGAGGAACCGGCACTAGGTGTTAAGGCCGCGCGTCAAGCGAATGCTAGGCGTGGCGCTCTGAGGATTTGCGGGGCTGCAATGCAGGTGAGTATAGCTATGCAAGTAGGCGCTCGTGGAAGTCTGCGATCGAGAGGCTGCCGAGGTCTCCCCCGCGATGCTCGCGCACGGACACGGTCCGCTCGCTCTGCTCGCGCTCCCCAACCACCAGCATGTAAGGGATCTTGCGCAGCTCCGCGTCGCGGATCTTGCGCCCGATCGACTCGCTGCGAGCGTCAAGCTCGACGCGTGTCTCTTCGCCGCTGAGCGTGTCTCTCACCGAGGTTGCGTACTCGTTGAAACGATCGGAGACCGGCAGCACGATCGCCTGCACGGGCGCGAGCCACAGCGGCAGCTCACCAGCGTAGTGCTCAAGCATGATGCCGATGAAGCGCTCGTAGGAGCCGAACATGGCGCGGTGGATCATCACCGGGCGGTGCTCCTGGTTATCCGCGCCGGAGTAGCTGAGGTCGAAGCGCTCGGGCATGTTGTAGTCGAGCTGCACGGTGCCCAGCTGCCAGGAGCGCCCCAGCGAGTCGGTCATGTGCATGTCGATCTTCGGCCCGTAGAAGGCGCCGTCGCCCTCGTTGACTTCGTACTCGAGACCGAGCTGATCGAGCACGCGCGTGAGCTTGGCCTCCGCGCGATCCCACAGCTCGTCGTCGCCGACGCGCTGCTCGGGGCGGGTGGAGAACTCGAGCTTGACCTCGAAGTCGAACAGCTTGTAGGTGGCGAAGGCCATCTCCAGACAGCCCTTGACCTCCTCTTCGACCTGCTCCTCGGTGCAGAAGATGTGCCCGTCGTCCTGGGCGAAGTGGCGCACGCGCAGCAGGCCGTGCAGCACGCCGGAGGCCTCGTTGCGGTGCAGCAGGCCGGGCTCTGAGTAGCGCACGGGCAGGTCGCGGTAGGAGTGGCGCTGACTTGCGAACAGGTGCGCGTGGCCGGGGCAGTTCATCGGCTTGATCGCCATTTCACGATCCTCGACCAGGACCTCGAACATATTCTCGCGGTACTTGCCCCAGTGTCCTGATGTCTTCCACAGCTCGGAGTCGAAGATCTGCGGGGTCTTCACCTCTGTGTATCCGCGTTCGCGCCCCATCCTGCGCGAGACGCGCACGAGCGCGTTCCAGATGCCGGTGCCGGCGGGCAGCCAGAAGGCGGCGCCGGGCGAGATGTCGGAGAACATGAACAGCCCCAGCTCGCGTCCGAGTTTGCGGTGGTCGCGCGCCTTGGCCTGCTCGATCCGCTCCAGGTGCTCGGCGAGCTCGCTCTTGGAGAAGAAGGCGGTGCCGTAGATGCGGGTGAGCATCGTGCGCTTGGAGTCACCGCGCCAGTAGGCGCCGGCGACGGAGCTGAGCTTGAAGGCGCCGACGGTCTTGGTGGTGGGCGCGTGCGGTCCGCGGCAGAGATCGGTGAAGGGCCCGTTGGTGTAGAGCGAGACTGTCTGCAGCGGCGCGCCGGGGTCGGCGGCGCTGACGAGATCGTCGATCAGCTCAACCTTGTAGTCCTGCTGCTCGGCGAGGAAGCGCTCGCGCGCCTCCGCCACGGAGACGTCCTGGCGCACGAACGTCTCAGCGGCCTTGATGTGGGCGCGCATGCGCTCTTCGATGCGCGGGAAGTCGGCCTCGGAGATGGCGACGTCGTCGGGGAACTGGAAATCGTAGTAGAAGCCCTCCGCGATGGGCGGGCCGATTGAGATCTTCACGCCCTCGTAGAGATCCATGACGGCGGCGGCGAGCACGTGGGCGGTGTCGTGGCGGATCAGGTCGAGCGCCGGCTGGCCGCTCCTGGAGGTGATTATCGACACGCGCGCACCGTCGGGCAGCTGGCGCGCGAGGTCGCGCACCTCCCCCGCCCCGTCGCCGTCTTTCACCTCGATGGCAAGGGCGGCGCGCGCGAGCCCCGCGCCGATGGCAGCGGCCGCGTCGGCGCCGGTGGCGCCGTCGGCAAGCTGGAGCGCGTTGCCGTCGGGGAGTGTGACCGTGATGGACATGGCAGCGCTGGAGGCTACCCGCATGCGCGCGCGATCGGGTGGCAGTACCTCAGAACTCGATCGACTCCGTCAGGCGAGCGTCCACAGCGCATCGTCGCCCAGCGCCTCGCGCCGCACCTGGCCCTCGCCAAGCAGCTCGATCAGCTGACGCTCTGCGGCGTCACGATCGGCGGGCGTGTTGTTGGGCGCCATGATCGCCGCCACCTCCTGCGTGACGAGGCCGTCGGGGAACAGTGCGAGCGCCTCGCGGGCGTGCTCGGCGGGCTCGTGGCGGTCGAGCGTGGGATCGAGGTTGGCGATCACCACGTCATAGGCCTCGATCGGCTGAAAGCCGCCCGCCTCCATGCGCCTGCCGTCCGTATGAGTGAAAAGCAGCGACGGCGCGGAAAAGCGAACCGGGCCGTCCGTCTGGCGCGCCTTGCCCTGAAAGTGAGTTGGTCCGCCCTCGGCGGTGCGCGTCTCGGCCTTGTCGGCCTCATAGGCGGCGACGGTGGCGGGCTCGTCGATGGCGGCGATCACGCGAGCGACGTCGAGCCCATCCACGCGCTGGAGCGCGGCGGCGATGCCCTCGTCCTCGTCGAGCAGCAGCGTGGAGGTGAACCACCCGAACTGCAGTGCGCGATGCACGGCGTGCTCACTCTCGGGATAGAGCAGGCGTGTGGCGACGATTGTGCGACAGGCGCGCGCGGTGCCCAGCACCCGCTCCCGTGGTGCGGCGAGAAAGGGCATGCCATAGCGACGAAAGACGGTGGCGGTGAGCGCCATGCGCGTGGAGGTGTAGCCACGCTCCACATACTGCTCGGGATCCTCGGTGAGCCCGATGGTGACGATGCGCCAGTCGAGCTGGTCGCGATAGCGCCAGCGCAGGACGGCGAGAGCGGGACTTGCAGAGTACGCCCAGGGACAGCCAGCGTCGGTGAAGTGCGTGATCGAGATTGTGGACATGCAGCCAATACTTGCACAAGCAACCATCACATCCGGCCATGGTGCGGGAGCAGGCCGAGCGGCGTTAACGACTACGGCGCGTAGCAGGAAGCAGCGCGCAGGCGCCAATATTCGACGATGGGCCTGCAGACAATCGTCTGAATCTGCGAATATCGCACGATGACCAACGATCAGCTTCAATCCATTTCCATCACCCTGTCTCCCACCCAGGTCGACGAGGTGATCCGCGCCGCTTCCAGCAGCCGCGCTCCCAGCCTGTCCACGTTGATCACGCAATCGCTGGCTGCGCCATTGCAGGGCGAGTCGCCTATGCGTGAGGAGGACCTGACCAGCGCGATCAGCCGCCGGCGCGCCCTGCGCGGCGGCTATCTGCCCAGTGACACAGACGATCCGCGACTGTCGCGGTCGCTACTGCGTGGCCTGTCGCTACTCACGGGTTTTGGGCCCGACGGAGCGCCGCGCGGGATTGTGGAACTGGCAGACGATCTGGGCATGAGTCCAAGCACCGCTCACCGTTACGCGATCACGCTGGTTGAACTCGGCCTTTTGGAGCGCTGCCCCAAGACACGCAAGTACCGCCTACCGGGCGTTTAGGTGGGTCACCAATATCCGCCGAAAAACTAGGCCGGCACCCAGGCGATCGCTCGCTTGGATACCGGCCGGGGTCAACGCCGTCTGTGGGGATGGCGTGACAGCAGTACAATACCAGCAGTTAGCTGACTGGATCTTGCTACTCGCGAACTGCAATGTTTCTTATTGTGTCAGCACCCAGTCAGCCGGATACCGCGCTCGCGACGGCGCTGCGACGTTTACGCACAGAGCGCGGGGAGACTCAGGAAGATCTCGCACACCGCGCGGGCCTGACGGTGGCTGCTTTCGCGCGCATTGAGCGTGGCCATGCGAATCCGACATGGACGACTGTGCGCAGAATCGCCGAGGCACTTGAGATAAGCCTGGCGGCGCTGGGCGAGGCCGTGGAACTGGAGCGACTCGCCTAAGAAAGTCTCGCGAGACGCTGCCTTGGCTCAGTCGAAAAGACGAGTCAGAAACATTACGAGCAAACTCGCTCACTGGTTCATCATAGATTGGGAAGCGACGGGTGGGCGGCGGGCACCTGCTGGGTGATGCAGTGAATGTTGCCGCCACCGAGCAGGATCTCGCGCGCGGGAATTCCGATGAACTCGCGGTCGGGAAAGCAACTGCTGAGAATGGCGGCTGCCTGCTCGTCGGTGCGCTGGTCGAGCAGTGGGAATACCAGGCCACCGTTGGGTAGGTAGAAATTCACATATGAGCCGGCCAGTGCTTCGCCGGCACGCCGCGGTGCGGTGCCGGGCACCTGTTGCACACCGGCTGCCTCGTCCTCACCGATGGGATCCGGCCGGGGCGCGGGGATCCGCACGACCTCCAGCTGCCTACCCTGCGCGTCGGTGGCCGCGCTCAGCCTCAGCATTGCGTCATGAGAGACCTCGTGCTGGGGATCGGCGGGATCGTCGCTCCAGCTGAGCAGCACGACGCCGGGCCGGATGAAGCAGGCGAGGTTGTCGATGTGCCCGTCTGTCTCATCGCCCGGCACCCCCTCGCCCAGCCAGATCACCTTGCTGGCGCCAAGATGGTCGAGCAACGTCCGCTCGATCTCCGCTCGCGTGAGGCTGGGGTTGCGGTTGGGGTTGAGCAGACACTGCTCGGTGGTGAGCACGGTGCCCTGTCCGTCTACGTGGATGGAGCCGCCCTCGAGCACGAGCGGCGCGCGGTAGCGCTCGTCGGCTTCTGCTCGCAATACCTCGCCTGCGAGCCTGTCGTCGTTCTCCCACGAGCTGTAGAGACCGCCCTGCAGCCCGCCCCAGGCATTGAACTCCCAGTCGACGCCACGGCGCCGGCCATCGCCGTCGATCACGAAGGTGGGTCCGGTGTCGCGCATCCAGGCGTCGTCGGTGGCGATCTCCAGCACACGGATGGAGGGCGAGAGGGCGGCGCGGCAACGCTCTGCCTCAGCGGCGGAGGCGACCATGGTGAGCGGCTCGCAGCGGTTGATCGCGTCGGCCACCTGCGCGAAGGTCTCCTGCGCGGGGCCAGCGTGCAGGCGCCAGTTGTCGGGACGCTCGGGCCAGATCATCCAGCAGCCATCGTGGGCATCCCACTCGGCCGGCATGTGAAAGCCGTCGGCTGCGGGTGTGGACGGCAGCGGCTGGCTCACACCACGGGAATATCAGATTTTTATATTGCGATCGCGTGGTTGGGAAGTGCGTAGAGTGCGCGGACGTGGCTGAGATCAGCGTCATCGCGGCCGGCGAGGTGCTCTCCTCCCCCGCCCGCACGCGTCCGGCCGAACGCGCTCCGCTGAGGGTGGCGGCGCTGCAGCAGCGCTGGCATTCCGATCCACAGGAGCATGCGGCGGCGCTGGAGGCGGGCATTGCGCTGGCGGCCGAGCAGGGCGCCCAGATCGTATGCCTGCAGGAGCTGACCATGAGCCGGTACTTCGCGGTGGATGCGGCCGGTCCGCAGGCGCTGGGCGTGGAGCCCGAGGCGCTTCCGGGCGGCCCCACGCACGCGTTTGCCCGCGAGATGGCGAGCCGCTACGGCCTGCACGTGCACGCGTCGCTGTATGAGCGCGCGGACGGCGAGGATGGCCTGGGCTTCAACACGGCGATCGTGCTGGCACCTAACGGCGAGCTGATGGCACGGACGCGCAAGCTGCACATCCCGGTGACGGAGGGCTACCGCGAGGACCGCTACTTCCGCCCCGGTCCCGCAGGAGCGGACGCGTTCGGGCTGCTGGCGCTGGGCGACGCGCGGATCGGCCTGCCGACGTGCTGGGACCAGTGGTTCTCAGAGCTCGCGCGCGCCTACAGCCTGGAGGGCGCGGACGTGCTCGTGTATCCCACGGCGATCGGCTCGGAGCCCGACCATCCAGGGTTCGACACGCAGCCGCTGTGGGAGCGGGTGATCGTGGGCAACGCGATCGCCAACGGGCTGTTCATGGTGGCTGTGAATCGCTTCGGCGAGGAGGGGCCGTTGCGGTTCTACGGCTCGTCCTTCATCTGCGATCCCTATGGGCGCGTGCTGGTGCAGGCGCCGCGCGATGAGGCGGCGCTGCTGGTGGCGGATCTGGACCTGGACCAGCGCCGGGATTGGCTCGAGCTGTTCCCATTCCTGAGCACGCGCAGACCGGATGCCTACGGGGTGCTCGTCAACCAGCGAATGGGTGACGCTCGCAGAATCTGAATACGGCGTCGTCGAAGGCCGCGGGCGCCTCGGTGGGGATGAAGTGACCGCAGTCCGGGATGGTGACGGTCTCGGCGTGATTCACCACGTCGGCTATCTGCCGAGCGGCGACGGGCCCGCAGATCAGATCCTGCTCGCCGGCGAGCAGCAGCGTGGGCGCGACGATGTTCGCCAGCTCGGCGCGCAGGTCGAGCGTCTCCCACAGGCCGCCCTCCCAGGCGAGCGCCGCGCTGAGGTTGCTGCGCAGATCGCGCCGCCAGGACTCGATGCGGACCTGCACACTGGGCTGCTCGGGGTGCGCCATGTAGAGGGGCATGACGGTGAGCATCATCTCGTCAAGTTCGCGACTGTCGGTGAGCGCGGACACGCGCTCGGGCCATTCGTCCCAGGTTCTGCGCGCGGAGGGATACCAGGAGGCGTGTCGGTGGCGTGTGAGCGCACGCTCCATCTCCTCGTCGGAGTCCGCGCCCGCTGCCGCACCGAGCGCCCGGCCGGCAACTGAGATGCAGCGCGCTGTGACATCTGGGAAGAGCCCCGCGTAGGCGAGCGCGACGGCGCCGCCGAAGGAGAAGCCCATGATGTTCACGCGCTCCAGGCCGAGCGCCTGGCGCACCTCCTCGTAGAAGCTCGCGTGCCCCACGGGGTCGTATTGGGAAGGGTCGCTGGGCGCACTCGATCCGCCGGAGCCGTGCGGCTCGATCAGGTGGACGGCAAAGCGCTCGGCGAGCCGCTGCGCGTCGTCGCGCAGCAGCGCCGCGTTCTCTCCCGGTCCCCCGGCGAAGTACAGCAACGGCTCGCCGCTGCCGTGAGTCTCGTATTCGGCCACCCGTCCCGCGCTGAGATCGACCGTGTGGGTGTCGAAGTTCACGCGCCGATCATCCCAGAGCACGGCTGAGGTCAATCCTGCTCCCAGTCTTCACGTGCGGCCTGCTCGATCTGCTCGAGCGCGATGTCGGTGCGGCGATCTTCGACCATCGTCTGCAGCGCATCTCCGATCGTCGGCGCCCACACGCGCCGTGCGACGGCGACCTGGCCCTCCTCCTCTGCGAACTCCTTCCATTCCAGTTCCACCAGTGGGGCGCGCGCGGGCGGCGCGTCCTCGGGCACAGGTGCACCCCAGCCATAGAGCGTGATGTGCGCCTGCCAGCCGTTGGGACACAGCTCGCCCATCACGTGCAGCGCCTGCCACTGGTCGGCAACGGGCCGGTGACGGCGGTGGAAGCGACGCAGGTACCTGAAGATGAACACGCACGCGAGCGCCATCGCAAGGATCAGCAGGGCGATGACGAGTGTTTCGTAGGGGGGAACGTGCGCGTGGACACCCTGAACGCCGCTGGCGAGCACCAGCGCGACCCCCGCTGCGCTCATCACATCGCACCAGCTCTATGACGTCTGGCTCGTGGCGGCGGGTGCGATCCGCTGGCGCTCATCGCACCTCCACAGTACCCGCTCCCAGCGCGCGTGAAAACACCTAAGTGATCCATCTATTTGTACGATGCACCGGTGGAGAGGTTGAAGCGCATCGTTGGCTCTTACTCGGTGACGCCGGTGGGTGTCGTGGTACTCGTGATGCTGGTTGCGGCCGTCGTGCTCGCGGCTTTGGGGTCGAAGTCGCTGCAGGTACCGGCTCTGATCGTGGCGCTGCTGTCCGCGGCCCTGATAGCGGCCGGCGGATTTCCGGGAGGTACGCGCGGACGCGCAGGGGGATTTGCGGCAAGGCGGGCAGAGTTCCGCCCGCGCAACCGCAGAATTGCGAACACGACTTCCCAGACGGACGCAGACAACGCTGAACTCTGGCGGCGCGAGCGCGAACGCCGCGAACGCGACGGACGCGGCTGAAGTCCCACTAGACGGCGTCGGGTGCCTGCGCCCCCGTCACTCTGCGAGCGGGTCAAACAGCGCAGGGCCGTGAGCGGCGATCGATGCCGACTTCGGTGATGCCGGCGGAGGTGATCTTGATGCGCGTGGGCACATTGCCGCGCTCGAGCAGCTTGACGAGCACGGACTCGCCCTTGGAGGCGATACTGGAGCGCAACGGCTCGTCGTAGGCGTCGGGTCGCAGCGCGTCGGCGATCTGCACATACACGTGCTTTTCGGCCCTCCCGTGCTGGACCTTCCAGCGGTACATTTCCCCAGGGCTGGGAGTGAAGATTGGCGTGGGACCGCCGATAATTTCAGGATCGTCAGCCATACAGGGCAATAATGGACCCGTTCGGACCCTGCGGCTACGGCCGACTGGCCAGCGTGACGATGGGACGCTTTGGACACGTGCTTAATCGCGGTGCAGAACGCTCGACCGGCGTGCACGACGGTCGCTGGCTGTGGCCGATCCCGAGATCGCTCGTCAGCTCCGTCACCCGCCGCAACTAGTCTTGCCGACGGTGCTGCGAGGGAGCCAACTGTGAAGTCGCACACGCGCGCACCGGCGGCAGCGGGCGTGGCGGGCTTCGATCTGCTGCGGCGCTCCCCTTTCCCATCCCTCCTCTGCGCTGCCCTGTTCGCTTGCGCCGCAATGCCGGCGGCTTCGCTCGCGTCAGTGCCAAGCGGGAAACGGGGCAGCAAGACGCATCACAAGTCCAAGCCCAAGATCGTTCCCTCCGAAGTCGCGCTGACGTCCCAGCTGACGAGCACGCCGGGAGCGACGGTGACGATGGCGCCGGTGGGGCTGTCGATGGAGTATCCGTTGATGGCCCAGGATCTCGGCAGCGGGCCATGCCCGGCGCCGGCGCTGGCGGCGGAGCTGGTGCGGCTGGGTTCCCCGCCACTGCAGCTGGCTGGCGTTAGCCAGGATCTGACGGCGCCGAATGGCGCGTTGGCGGGGCTGCCGAGCTCGTGGGAAACTTCCACGCTCTACACGCTCACACCGAACTTCTGGAGCCAACTTCACTGCCTGCTGCTGAGCTCCAAAGATCCGCTCACGGTGGGGCTGAACGTGCGCACGGGCAACACGGCGTGGGCTACGCAGATGGCCGCTGAAGCAACGACTGCAGCGACGGCTGGTCTCAGCTTCTCACTGGGCAACGAGCCCGACCTCTATCCGCTCCCCAACTACGCCGCCCTGGACAAGCCGTTTGCCGGCGAAGAAGCCGCGGCGAGCAACCTCTACCTACAGCTCGCAGGCAATCTCGCCCCCGCGACGCAGGGCGCGCCGTTGGTGGGACCGGAACTGTCGCGGCCGGCGAACTGGCGCGCGCAGCTGCCGAGGGTGATCCAGGCGCTGCACCTGCAGACGGTGGGAGTGCACTCCTATCCGCTCACAGCGTGCTCCACCCCGCGCGCGGTGACGATCGGGGGGCTGCTCTCGCAGGAGGCCGCCACATACCCGACGCGGCTGGGCTGGGTCGTTTCCGATGCTTCCGCGGCGGGGCTTACGGCGATCATCTCCGAGGCCAACTCCGCCTCGTGCGGCGGGCTTGCCGGGGTTTCGGACTCGCCGGCTGCAGCCGTGTGGGCCGTGCGTTTTGTCGTCTCAGCACTGAAGACGGGCTTTCGCGAGGTGCGCTTTCACTTCAGCGGCGACCCCTACGACCCATTCGTGGTGCGCGGCGCGGAAGTGCTCACACGCCCGCTCGAGAGCGCGCTGGTGGCACTCAACCAGTGGCTGCCGGTGGGCTCCACTTTGCGATCCATCGCCGGCGTACGCGAACTCGCAGCCACCGCTGTGGGCGAGCCGAATGGCCAAGCGCTGCTGATTCTCGACAACGCGCAGGCCAAGGCGCGGCCGGTGGTGGTGCGGGGAGCGAGCAGCGTTCAGATCCAGGTGTTCACGCCGGCTGTTGCGGGAGTGCAGAGCTTGGTGTTGCCTTCGCGCGCCGGAGCGGTGAAGTTCTCCCTGGCCTCCAACAGCGTGGTGGCCATCTCCAGCGCTCCTTGAAGCAGCGACAGCGCCGTACAGGCGCCCTCCGTCACAACGCTACAGCCGCAGATATCGCCCTGTCGATACCGACGAATCATCGGCGCGAAGAGCGACTGAGACCTTGATCTGCTCGTGCCGGCGATGCTCGCGTCTGCCGAGGGATGTGAACTCGAGCTGGAGGGTGTGACTGCCGGCGGCCAGGAACTCGGCCTTGCGTGTGAGCCCTGGGCCGGTGACGATCACCACACCGCCCGAGGAGATGGTGACGCGAACCGCGAGACCGCCGCGGAGAGCTTTGAGCGAATGGATCTGGAGAGTGAAGTGACCCGCTTCGTGCACGGGCGCGCTGAGAGCCGGAGCGTTCACCGTGGCGACTGCGGCTACAGGCGCAATCGGCGGCGGGATCGCTTTCGGGGTGGCGCCCGGGGTGGTGTGCTGTTCACAGCCCGTGGCGGTGGTGCGTTCTTCGGCTGCGGCCAGCCGGCTGTTGTAGAGCGCGAGCAGGTGGTCGTGTAGGGCGACGCCGTTGGGCGAGGCGGGTTCGCCTTCTTCGCCGGTGATGAGGTAGAGGGCGCTGCACGGCTGCGGCGGTTCGAGGACGAACCATCCCCACGCGAGATAGCTGACGCCGTGCAGATCGGCCCAGTCCATGTAGGTGTTGTCGAAGTCTCCCGGATCGTCGCCGCTGGGCGGGCAGTCGTCCTCGTCGAACTCGCCAGTGACGACGGGCACATGCTGCGCAAGCGGTGCGATCGTGGCGTTCCAGCAGCCGAGCGTGTCGCAAGTCTCCCCGGTGTAGTTGTGAAAGGAAGCCGCCAGCTGACCGTCCGGATCGATGGGCTCGTGTGTGAGCCACTGGCTGAGATCGTTGGCGTAGCTGAGGCCGCCGAGCAGAATCGGCTGGCGCGCGCCTGTTGCGCGGATCGTGTTCACGATCTGCTGCATGCCCACAACTTCGTAGGTTTGCGCGGGGTTCACCGTTTCTTCCTGGTCGGCAACTGGAACCGAGCAGCCCCCTTCAAGCCAGCAGGACCAGCTCACTTCGTATCCCGCCTGCCCGATGTAGGCGGGTGAGTAGGGCTCGTTGTAGGCGTCGAACAGCACCGCGCGATCTTCCTTGAAGGCGCTGGCCACAGAGCTCCACAGTTCCAGCGAGTGCGCGTCCGGCATCGCACGCTGCCCATACGCCGGCGTGCTCCCCGGCCCGACCCAGTGCAGGTCCAGGATCGCGTAGATGCCGCGTTCGCCGAGGTCCTTGACGTAGGACTCGATCGTCTGCCTGTAGACGGTGCTCGACAGGCCGCCGGCGGGATAGCCGTTGATCCCGAGCCAGCAGTCCTCGTTGAGGGGAATGCGCACGGCGTTTGCGTGCCAGCCGGCGATCGCCGCCGCGTCGGCATCGTCGATGGGACCGGCCGAATAACCCCACCCCTCCGCACAGGCGTACTCCGTACCCGGACGATCGACCCCGACCAGCTGCAGCGTTTCACCGCTGCCGTTGACGAAGTGGTTGCCCGACACTTCAATCGACAGCGGTGCGCCCTGCGCACCTGCGCTCCCCCCTGCAACGAACGCGGCAACCAGCACGCCCATGAGCAAACACTGCCGGCCGGCAACTTTGGCGAACTCCATCTCTCTCAGCGCCTTCGACCGCATCCATTGTCTCCTCGGCTGCGCCGGGCCCGGCTGGAGAAGATCAGCCCCTGTTGTCAACGTATAGAGGAGCTGCGTATCGGCCTCAGCGCACGACAGGCGGGCACCGCTCACACCATGGCGTGGCTGCTCTACGCTGAGGTGATGCCGACATCGAACCTCAATCGCAATCAAACCGCGCACGCCGCGCGGGTCAAACATCGGACGCTCGCGGCGATCTTGCTCGCGACGGCCCTCGCCTCAACGGCGGTCTCCCTCGGGCTCGCTGGAGGCGCGCTGGCCACCGGCACAGCGGGCTCCAGTCACTCTGCGGCAACTGCCCGCGACGGCACTCGCGCGCACTCGACAGCGGGCCACCCGTGCACGACGCGCGGACTGGATGTGTGGCTGCTCGATGAAGGCGGAGGTACGGCGGGCGGGGTTTACTACAAGCTGGAGTTCACCAATCTGTCAGGGCATGCATGCACGCTCGGTGGCTATCCAGGAGTTTCAGCGGTCACTCTCGCCGATCGCCAGATCGGCCGGGCGGCCAGCCGCGAAGTGGCGGGCACGCCACACACCGTGACGCTACCCAACGGCGCCAGCGCCATCGCGATACTGCGCGTCACCGACGCCGGCGACTTCCCTCCCTCCAGATGCCACGCGACGACGGCGGCGGGAGTGCGCGTGTATCCGCCGGGAGAAACGCTGTCGAGGTTCGTGCCCTTCCCGTTTCAGATGTGCGCCAGCTCCGCCAGTGAGATCCTTGCCGTGGGCGCGATCCAGCTGCCGCGGCCCTGAGCGCTGGGGCTTGGGTGGGCCGGCTCCATCTGGCCGGCCCACCTGCCCTGCATTTCTGCGTGACCTACGGGGTGAACTGCGTGCTCCCCACGCGACTGAGGTATTTCGTCGGACTCGACAACAGCTCGTTGTCGCCGCCGGCGACCGTGTCTGTTTCTGCTCCCGTGATGACGTTGGAGGTTCCCCCCAGGATCGACGAGCCGAGCGTCGTGTCCTTGTTGCCTATCCCGCCAACGATCGACATGAACTGTGCTCCGAATTCGTAGCATTTCGGCTCGATCGACACGTTGCCTTCGCCGGCAAGGTTGGAGCAGCCACCGAGTACCGTCGCCTCATCCTCAGTGGCGGTGTTGTAGTAGCCGCCGAGGATCGATGACACCTCACCGGTAGTTGTGTTCTCGCCGCCGCCCGCGATCGAACTCTGCTGGTTGCCGGCCGTGTTGGAATACCCGCCGCTCACCGAACTGCTCGTGCCATCGGCGTAGTTGCCCAGGCCGCCCGAAACCGATGCCTCGTCACCCACGGTGCTGTTGCCCTGCCCACCTGAGATCGACGACAGCAGGCCCGACGCATCGTTGGCGGCGCCACCGAGAACCGCCTGTGCCTGGTTTGAGCATGGACCTGTGGGCACCACGCCTTCACCGGCGAGGTTGTCACAACCTCCGACGACACTCGACCATTCGTTGTTGGCAACGTTGTACTCGCCGCCGGTCACCGACGCGTACGGCGCGCTGACCGTGTTGCCGTAGCCCGCCACGATCCCGCTCATCGGTTCCTCTCCTATGTTCAGGCTCGTGGTTGCGGCGTGGCAGAGCGCCGCGCCGTCGCGAGAACGCAGAAGTCTCCTCGACGCGTCAGACGCTGGGGCCGAGACCAGCCAGGCGTGACCGGCGCCCGGACGCGGGTGCTGCCCTGCGCCTAGATCTGAGCGTCAAGCTCAGCGGACCCGTCGTCCATGAGGACGAACATGCAGGTCAGCGTTGCAGTGGCGACAGCGAGCATCGCCAGCACAGCGAGCACCAAGACAACCGTGCTTCCCCCCACAGCTGCGAGGGCAAGCAGCCCGACGGGGATGGAAATGCCGACGAGCCCCACGACCAGTGGGATGACCTCCGGTGAGCTGCTGGGAAGACTGCGGCTGGTGCTGAGGCGTGGCAATGTGGCCTCCTGATGACTGACGGGCGTTGAGGCATGCACGTTATGTGCGGTCTGTGGGACAGCCGTATCTGTGGATGTCCAAAATCGCGCTGTGAGCGGCTGGCCTGGTGTAGGAACCGACGAGCGGGCCATCGTCTGAGTTGCGAACGGGCCACCGACTGCCCAACCCCAATCAGTCTGATGACTATGGTGCTAGTATGAATAGCACGATGATGGAGCGTATCGACCGATCTAACCCCACGGCGCTGCACGATCAGGTGGCCGCGCAGATACGTCGCGCGATCGCCGACGGAGAGGCGAAGCCTGGAGAACGCCTGCCACCCGCCAGGGATCTCGCGGCGGTGATGCAGGTCAACAGCAACACAGTGCTGCGCGCTCTGCGTGCGCTGCGCGATGAGGGTCTGCTCGAGTTTCGCCGCGGCTTGGGCGTACGTGTCAGCGGTACGCCGCAGCGCAGCGCGGTAATTGCGCGCGCCCGCGATCTCGTTCGTTTCGCGGGCCAACAGGGCTACCCGCCAGAGGAGCTGATCTCGATCATCCAGAGCATCCGCTGAGCGATGCCTGCGCTACTCGAGCACAAGCCCTCCACCATCGCGGTGAGCGAGTTCCCCGACGAGCCGGACCAGGGGGTGATCAAAGAGGCGCGGCGCCGCCAACGCGCGCGGCGCATGCGCACCGCGCTTGGAGGGCTGCTGGCAGCTGGAGGCATTGCCGGGGTGGCCTTGGCGCTCGGCGCGAGCGGCCGCCCACCCACCAGCCCAGCAAGCTCCCGCCCGCTGAGCCGTGGAGCCGCAGCGCACGGCGGGGCGACCACCTCGCCGGCCTTCAACGTGCGCCTCTCCCCTGCGCTCGACGGTGGTCAGTATGGATGGTGCGTCGCTGTCGAGGAAACCCCCGGCGCGATCGCGGGCGGTGGCTGCGGGATGACACCGACGACTTCAACGCCGCTGGCGATGCAGCTGAGCAACGCCAGCCTGAAGACTCACATCGAGTCGATTGTGGTGATCGGCGCTCCGCAGATGGCGGCGGTGCTCGTGGGCGGCGATCGGCACGTTCCCACGGTGGCGCTGCCCGGGCTGCCCTACGGTCTGCGCGCCGCCCGCATCCTGCTCCCGCTGAAGATCCAGACTGGGCGCAGGGGCAGGCTCGGCTTCAGCCCTCCGCGCGAACCGGCGATCGTGGCACTCGACGCGCGCGGCCGGCCGCTGCGAGCGGGGACCGCAGGGACACGACTGCAATGGCCTGACACAGCCGGGCGAGGTCCCTGTTCTCTGCATGCAGGCGGCCTGCCGGGACTGTCGGCGCGGTGGAGCCACGTGGCCAACGCCATCAGGCCATTCCCCGGCGGAGAACTCGTCGGCCACGCGTTCTTCTCCTGCATCGACACCGAGTACCTCCTGAATCGTTGGCCGTTGGATGCCGCGATCCTGCTCGATGGCGCACACCCCGGCACGGCGCCGGCCGCAATACCCGGCTTGACGCCAGTGCTCGGCCGTCGCGGCTACTTCAACGGCCCTGGCGACTTCAAAGGCGAACTCACAGCCACCCGCCTGCACAATGCCTGGCTGGTTGTGGCGGGCGGGCGCAACCTCGCCCAGCGCATCGAAGTGCTGCGCCACCTCACGCCCACGGTCAGCCTGTAGCTCGCGTCGCTCATCCCGCGACGATCGGCGGCCGGCGCGCTGCCTCACGCCGCCTGGTATTCGTCGTGGCGACGCCACCAAGCGCCGGCCTCGTTGCGCCCGAGCGGGGCGCGGTCGAGCCACTGATACATGCCCCAGATGGCGTCGACGCCGCGTCCGTATGCGGAGTAGGTATGGAACACGACGCCATCCTCGAGCGCAAAGGCGCTTATGCCGGGCCCCTCTTTTCTGTAGGTCATGGGATCCGTGCCGGTGCCTGAGGCGATCTCGATCAGGCTGGGGCTCTGCTCGGACGGCCGGAAGTCAGAGGTGCGGAAGTTGTACTCCACGGCACCCAACCGCCATTCCTGCTCGGTGTGAGATGTGTGGAAGTCGTAGTTGAAGTCGCTCTCGAACGAGGACGCCCAGGGAAAGCTCCACCCCATCCGTCGCTTGTAGTCCTGCAGCTTTGCCAGCGGTGCTCGCGACACAGCTGTGAACGCCACGTCGTGATTGGTCAGGTGCGCCACCGAACCGGAGAACCCGTCGGCGATCGCAGAACAGGACGGACACCCGGCGGTGAAGTCGGGCCCGAACATGAAGTGGTAAACCATCAGCTGCGAGCGTCCCCCAAAGAGCTCCACAAGCGAGGCCGTCCCCTCATCCGTCTCGAAGCGGTACTCCTTCTCGACGGGCACCCATGGCAGGTCACGCCGCTGCCGAGCGATCTCATCGCCGCGGCGCGTCAACTCCTTCTCGGCGTCGAGCAGCTCGAGCCGCGCGGAAAGCCACTCCTCACGAGTACCGGTCTTGTGATCCGTCATTGCGTTCTCCCTTGTTGGCGTTGGATATCGATTCCAGATTCAGCCTGCACGGACTCGGCGATCCGCTTGATCCGTGCCAGGCGCCTATCCCACTGAGCTGCCACGCGAGCCATCGCTTCGGCGGCCTCGTCCAGCCGCTCGGGCATCACCGCGTAGCGCACCTCACGGCCGCGCCGCCGGCCCTGCACGAGTCCCACGCGGTCCAACACCATGAGGTGCTTGGCGACCGCCTGTCTAGTGACGGGCAGCCCCAACGCGAGTGTTGTGGTGGTCGCTTCGCCCTGCTGCAGCAGGGCGTCCAGCACGCGCCGGCGCGTGGGGTCGGCCACCGCCGCCCACAGGGCGTCCTCCTCCGCGAGCGCCGCTGGTGTCAACGCGCCGCCCCGCGTGAGGTGGAGACCACGTAGTCGAGCATTTCGCCGAGATGCTTTCCCCAGCCGTGCTCATGGCTCTCGAGGTAGCGGACCCTGCTCTCCTCGTCGTGCGTCACGGCTTCGATGCCGCTCTCGAGCACCCTCAACCGTGTCCCTTCGGCCTCCTCTACGAGGCTGAACTCGACCAGCGCGGAGTTGGTCTCATCGGGACCCGTGCCCAGCGGATGGTTCCAGCGAAAGCAAAAGCGGCGAAACGGCTCGGCCTCCACCACCCGAATGGGCACGGTCATGGCGGACTCCTTCTCGCCTCCACGACCTCCCGGCTTCCACGTCAGCGTGCCGTCCGCGCCTGCGCGTCCCTCGATCTCCGCCTCGTCGCTGAACCAGCGGGTGATGTGCTCGGGTTCCGTTATCACCCGCCAGACGACCTCTGGGCTTGCTGCGATCAGGATCTCTCGTTCGACGCTGTCAGCTGCCACGCTGGCCCTTTCCGTTGATGTGCAACCAATGGTTGCGCTAGCCGTAGTAGCAGCATAGCGCAACCAGCGGTTGCGTGTTGACTCAGGAGCTGCCGTCTGGCGCGAGCTTGCCGCTCGCGAGCATGCCCAACCAGAGCCCGAAGCCGTCTTTGAGGTGGTTGCCGGTGGCTTGACCGGCCTTTGCGTCGGCGACGTAGTAGTAGAGCGGCAGGCCGTTGTAAGCGACCTGTTTGGTGCCATCGCGACGCGTCGTGAGGCTGACCAGGGACGCGTTTGCTTTGCCGGCCACCGTCGGAGTACTGGAGGCAAGCACGGGAGGCCATACGGCAGCGCAACCGCCGTAGCAAGTGCTGAGCTTCTGGTGCGCGGAGGTGGATTTTTCATCCGCCTTGAGTACGTAGAGCGTCCTGTTGCCGGCGCCGCTGATGAGCGTGCCGTCTTCAGGTGTCTTGTACGTGGCGATGACCAGCGACAGTGCCGAGGTTGCAGCGGCAGCCTGGGTGACGGTGGCTGCGCTCGGCTGCGTCGAGGAACCCGTCGCAGAGCTGCCGCCACAGCCTGCGAGCGCTGCGCCGGCGATGGCGAGTGCGCACGTCGCGCACAACGTAGATATTCGGTTCACGTTTCATTCCCTTGGTCGGGTTGTTCAGAGCGCACGATGCTGCTCTGAAGTCCTAACGCCGCCCTAACCTCGCAGTGAGGAATGTCTCACCCCGAAATGGGAGCATTCACACCCGTGGGGGAGCAGTAGGCCGTCAACGGCCGCAAGCGGTACCGTTCGACTGGGTCCAGAACAGCACAGGAGCGTTGACTGCATGAAGGCTTACCGGCTTCGCAGAGTCACCCTGCATGGCAACCGCTACGCCTATCGCCAGGCCGGAGCCGGCCCGGTGGTGGTGCTGATTCACGGCATTACGTCGGACTCGAGCACCTGGGCGGAGGTGATGCCCGGCCTGGCCAAGCACTTCACGGTGATCGCGCCCGACCTGCTCGGCCATGGCGGCTCGGCCAAGCCGACGGGCGACTATTCACTGGGCGCACATGCGAGCCTCGTGCGCGACATCCTGCAAGAGCTCGGACATGACCGAGCCACTTTCGTCGGGCACTCGCTCGGGGGCGGCGTTGCGATGCAGATCGCCTACCAGTTCCCCGAGCGCTGCGAGCGGCTGATCCTCGTGGACAGTGGCGGCCTGGGCCGTGAGGTCAGCCTGCTGCTCCGCGCGGCCACGCTTCCCGGCGCCGAGTACGTCCTGCCGATCCTCACCAACGGGCGGCTGCTCGACGCCGGGCGGATGGTGGGAAGGGCGATGGGAGCCGTGGGTCTGCGGCCCGGCACGGATCTGCGCGAAAGCGCCCGCGGCCACGCCTCGCTCGCCGACAGGGTCACCCGTGAAGCGTTTCTGCGCACGTTGCGCTCGGTCGTCGAGCCCAGCGGCCAACGAGTGGACGCCACCGATCGTCTGTACCTGGCCGAACGCGCGCCTATGCTCTTCCTCTGGGGCCAGCACGACACACTGATCCCCGTCTCCCACGCCCACAGCGCACACGCTCACGTCCCCACTAGTCGTATGGAGGTCTTCGAGGACTCTGGTCACTTCCCCCACATGGACGAGCCCGAGCGTTTCGTCGAGGTGCTCGGCGAGTTCATCGCCACCACGGAGCCCAAAGCGCTCGAGGCGGATCGCTCTACCCGCCGGCGCGTGGCAACACGTGCGTAGCGCGAGAGACGCACGACGAATAGGTTCTGTACAGAGACCTTACCTTTACTGCTAAAGTAAAGGAATGGCGCGAATCTCTACCAAGAACCAGATCACGATTCCCGT
>Ga0182030_10007833_pt1 | contig 22221 bp, 21 predicted proteins | sample 812S3MmetaG_FD_121299 | JGI IMG/M metagenome (GOLD analysis project Ga0182030, IMG submission 121299) | Permafrost microbial communities from Stordalen Mire, Sweden - 812S3M metaG (Illumina Assembly) | ecosystem: Environmental > Terrestrial > Soil > Wetlands > Permafrost | place: Sweden... | reverse complement strand
TGCCAGCTGCGTTGATCATCCAGGGGAATCCGAGCCAGCAACTGTCCATCCATATGGGTGCCCATCATCTTGCTTTCCTGGCGGGCTTGACCCTCCAACTGCTTGACGATTTGGTCTATAGCCTGGTTAAATTGTAAAGACGGCTCGCCCTCTTTGGTGCTAATTCGCGTTTGACTCAAGGGCTGAACCTGACCATCCAACGTCACAAGACTCGCTTCAAAAGTCATCGGGGCCATGGGATTGGCACTGTCCCGACGCATGGTCGCAATCACCACACCCGCACCACCATAACGACGGGCAAGCTCGCTTAAACCGGTCATCTCGCCGCCAACGATCTTTTGGCCATCGATAGTTGAAATATCTTTCAGGTCGCCAAAGGGCACGACAATAGGCGTAACCGCGCTGAAGTTTTCTCGCTTACTCCAAGCCTGGAGCCAAGGATTTTGCTCACCCCAGAGATTTATACCGCCCTGATCGATAAACAAAGGCACAACCACCAAAGGCTGCTTGGCCTCTTCCACAGCTGCAATCGTTCGATTGGACAGATACTGTTGTACCGCACCACCATCAAAAAAGAAGGTCATCTTCGCCAGATAGCGGGTTTTGGAGTTTTTAGCGCTGTTGACCTCAAAGCTGTCCACCAGATCTTCCAGTTTTTCCTGGGGAACCTTATCAAGACCAGCCCGTTGATCTTCAGGAACGATGCGGTCAACCAGCATCTTGAAAGCTTTCGCCCGCGCGACTTGCGTGGCCTTGTGCTCCGCAGCCGCAGCTGATTCAGCCTTGACATCAACGTCCACATCACGAACCGTATATATGTCTTCGGCATACGCGCCTTGAGCAATAGTAAATGTTGTTATTAAAGCTAGAATGTATTTCATGGTTTTAACTACCCCGACAGTTCGACACCATTATCCATGATTTTGCAAGACATACACAAGAATAAAATGATACAGAAACAGAAAAACTCCCCTTCCTGAACGAGCCTAGAGCGATGCGCTTCTAATAACCGTCCCATTCCTCCTCAGAGTCACCATTAAAATAATGAAAGTTAGGCTCCTCAGCAAAACGTGGAGGGCTATCATAGGCACGAAGTATCATCAATGAATGATCGAGGAAATCTTCCTCCTTGGTCAGGATATCCTTTTTCTTTTCTGAGATAACTGTCAGACACAGATTCTGAACCTTATGAAAAGTGAGCTCTAAAAACGCAACGAGAGAAGAAAAGCCCTTCTCCTCATTGGCTTCCCCCGTACGTTGGGGAAGAACATCAAAGAGAACGTAGTCAACGGCAAGCCTGCGGTTCTCTAAAGTTGTCAGATCAGGATATGCCTTAATGAGCGCCTCATAGGGGTTACCATTTTGCGGGTTATAAATGGCCTTTAGGATATTGCTAACATTCGGCCTGGCCTCGCAAATCATAGGCGTGCTGTAAGCATCGGCCGGATCGCCATTCCACTTTACGGGGAAGCTAGGCGAGTATTCATCAGAAGGTTCCTGATCAGAATCGTTGAAGTCGTAGCTGGAGCTCGATTGTGAAGACGGAGAACCGCTTAGTTCCTCACTACTGGCATAAGTTGGCATGGCTAGCAATGCTCCAGTAATTAGAACTGCTAAGTGTAACTTCTGTATCCTCAACACTTCAAATCCTCTTGCATTAATATAACAAAGGAGAATGTTAAGTATTGCCGGAAAAGTGTAAATGAGTCAAGGGATCATTATTGAATAGTGAGGTCTGCGCGTGAAGATAAACATATAAATATTATGAAGCACGTCGCCCCCAGCTTGTCTCCCCTGGAAAATATAGCGTGCGATTCTTAAATAAAACCCCCCAGCACAACATAGCACTGGGGGCAGAATAAGTTAGGTTACCCTACGATTTCAGTCTGGCTGAAGAAGAACGCGATTTCCATTGCCGCATTCTCATCAGAGTCAGAACCATGGACCGTATTGCGATCGATGGATTCGCCCAAGTCCTTGCGGATTGTACCGGCATCAGCGTTCTCAGGATTTGTTGCTCCCATGATCTCGCGGTTCTTCAGGACGGCGTTTTCGCCTTCCAGAACCTGTACGACAACTGGGCCCGATGACATGAATTTGCAAAGGTCATCATAAAATGCTCTTTCCGCATGAATTTCATAAAACTTCTGGGCCTGGGCTAGGGTCATGTGGAGGCGCTTTTGCGCAATGATACGCAAGCCTTTTTCCTCAAAGCGAGCGTTGACAAGACCGGTGATGTTGCGTTCTGTTGCATCTGGTTTAATAATTGATAGTGTACGTTGAATAGCCATTCTACTTCCTAACTTAGTTTAATTTCTGCCAAGCGCCTTTGGGATCTTGCTGCCAATAGTTGACAGAACATCCCTGGCTCTTGTACGTTTCAATCCTTTTTCGGGCCTGCACCGTTGATGCTTCGTCGTTGCCGTCGAACAAATCGAGACAACGATCAAAGCCTTCAAGGGTTGCAGCCTCCGCCCCATCACACAACACAAGTACATCAGCACCATTGGGCTTTTCTACCTGTGTGGTCAGCCAGATGGGTTGCTGTTCCGCAAATCCATCCGCCTCGGAACCATGGGGCAAGAAAGTCAGGGTTGTGTATGTCCACATCAAGGTGTTCAAAACCTCAACCCGCTCCTTCGAAGGAGACACAATAACAGCACGTTTACCTCCTTGTAAAACTTTTTCCATCAATTTAGGCAAAGTTTTTTCCAAAGGCGTGACCGTTAGCTTATAAACACTGACTTCCGTCATTTGTGACTCACTTGGTTTCGTAGTAATTTGCTACCAATCTGTCAAGAAGACGCACACCATAGCCGGTTGCACCCTTCTCGGACAGGGGGTAATCTTTATACGCCCATATCGTACCACATATATCCAGATGAGCCCACGGATAGTCGTTGACGAACCGCTGCAGGAATTGCGCAGCCGTGATACTGCCCGCTGCCCGTGCGGTTTGCTGTGTGTTACGCACATCGGCGATATCGGAGTCAATGTCCCGATCATAATTCTTGTGCAGCGGAAGACGACAGAGCTTCTCGTCCATGGTGTCACCAGTTTCAATCAGCCGGTTTGCGAGCTCATCATTATTACTGAACAGCCCTGCATACTCATGTCCAAGGGCAATGATAATTGCGCCCGTCAATGTGGCTAGGTCAATAATGAACTTAGGCTTGAAGCGATCTTGGGTATACCAAAGCGCATCTGCAAGTACCAGACGACCTTCTGCATCGGTATTCAACACCTCAATGGTCTGTCCTGACATGGATTTAACCACATCGCCAGGCCTCTGGGCATTACCACCGGGCATGTTCTCCACTAGCCCAAGAACGCCGACCACATTAACTTTAGCCTTGCGCAGCGCGAGCGTCTTCATCAGACCCATAATCGTGCCAGCGCCGGTCATGTCCCACTTCATGTCTTCCATACCGCCCGCAGGCTTGATACTGATACCACCCGTATCAAAGGTAACGCCCTTGCCCACAAAGGCAACAGGTGCTGTATCTTTATCACCGCCCCGCCATTCCAGGACAACCAACTGAGATTCCTTTGAGCTACCCTGCCCAACGCCAAGTAAGGCGCCCATGCCGAGCTCATGCATTTTCTTCTCGCCCAGAACTTCCACGTGAACGCCCAGCGACTTCAGCTCAGAAGCCCTCTGCGCTAGTGATTCTGGATAGATAATATTGGCAGGCTCAGATACCACTTCTCGTGTGAAGAACACACCTTCAGCGGCGCAATTGAGTGGCTCAAACGCCTTTTTAGCCTCATCTGCTTTGGAAGTCACCATAACCACACTGGTCAACTTGGGCTTCTTATCAGCTGGTTCTTTAGTACGATACTTGTCAAATCGCCATGACTTGAGCTGGATACCTGCTGCGATAAATGCCGCAGCCTCGGCTTGAGATATATCCTTACCTTTCAAGTCATCCAACAAAACTTCAGCGGCCTTATCAGGCGTCGCCCGCAGATAAGTCGCCAACTTTCCGCCCAGGGTTGTTAGATCCGCCTCTGAGAGCTTATCTTTATCGCCTAGCCCTAAAAGCACAACACGGTTAGTGGGCAACCCCGGAACACCCAGAATCTCGCCCTCTTCGCCCTTGAAATAGCTTGAAGCAAGCGCGCGGGTCAAAGCACCGTCTGATGCCTTATCCGTCTGCTCAGCGGATTTGGAAAGAACGCGGTCTTTAAACACACCCACCACAATGGAATCAGACTTACCACTGGAAGCTGTCGAAAACGAGATCTGCATTAGAATGCTCCTATTATATTTGGTCTACACTAGTTGTACAGGACATGAAAAAAAATTCAAGTCATGTGAATAAAAATTTAACTTATTTCATCTCATAATAAGATATCACAACAAAGAAGAATAACATGAAAACCATAGCAGCATTACTTATGACGGCATTTCTGGCTTCACCTGCCCTAGCGCAAACCGCAGTCGCACCCACCAAGACTGTCAACATCATACCTCATCGGGCCTATTATACGGTGAAATTAAAGAATGCCGAAGGCGATAGCCAGGTAAAGGCTACGGATGGTCGCATGATTATTGAGCTAACCCACGACTGTGAAGGCTGGACCTTAAAGCAAGAATCCGCAAGCGTTGTGGATCTGAAAGAAGCGCCATCGGAAATGATGCGTTCAGTTTATACCGCATGGGAATCAGATGATGGCAAGTCTTTAAAATTCAAGACCGAGCGCGTCTTTGATGAAAAGATGAAGGACAGCGTCGAAGGGTTTGCAGGCTTTACAGATAAGGGCGGCACCATCACGTATAACTCACCTGAGACCAAGGAAGTGAAAATGGCGGCTGGCACGTTACCACCTATTGCACACTTGCAGAAACTTCTTGAGACAGCTGAAAGCGGACAAAGGACATCGTCCGTACAAGTCTTCGACGGCAGCTTCTACGGCAACCCCGTGTTGATCGACACATTCATAGGCGATAAAAAAGGCGATTGCAAACTCACCGAGAACAAAGACGGCCTCTATCCCATGAATCTGGCCATATATGCCATGCCTTCCGTTTCTTCCAACCCCAACTTTGAGATCAAACAAAATATTGGAAAGAACGGAGTGATGTGTTCTTATGAGATCAAATTTGATAATTATACGGTGATCGGAGAACTCGATAAATACGAACCCCTACCCGACAAGGTGTGTGAGAAGAAGCAATAGGGCGAATAAATTTCTTGACCGCGTAGACTCGACTGGTTTAGTTTTAAGTATGTTAATTTAGGAGTATGCGTTATGTTCAAGAAGTCTTTATCTATTTTACCTTTAATCAGCATTGTCGTCTGCGGACAAGGTTTCGCTTCAAAGCAGCCTCTTCAAGACGAACCCGGTTTTTCCATCTACCATCTTCCAGAAGATCAGCAGCTGCAACTCGTTCAAAATATGGAAGCAATCCAGCAACCACAAGAGGATTTGACCGAAGAAGAGCAATTGACAATCTTTGCGTTAATGGAGGAAGAGGAGCAAAAACGTAAACAACTAGCCGAGGAAAAACTTGCTTTGCTCCAAGCCCCCGCCAACAACATTGCACAGAATAATTTAACACCCGTGGAAATCGAGGCTATTGAACGCGATCTGATAGAAATAGCAAAAGCAGCGGAAGCTGCCTTCACAGAAGAAGAGCAGTATGAAATCTTGCAAGCCATGGAAGCGGAAGAGGCCAAACCAGCCCCAGCTGCTGTTCCCGCGACTCCGAAACCACATGTCCCTAGCAATCATAGCATAATCGCCCAACAAGACAGAGCATACATAAACGCGGAGATCAACGACGAGCGCTTGGCAATGATCCGGCCGCTGCTGATCGCGAACAAAGACAACTGCGCCATTGCTGCAGCAGAAGTTGAAAAACTAAAGGCAAAGCTGGCGGATGAAGAAGCTTACCAGGAAGCATTAGAGTCTGAGCTGACAAACCTCCAAGGACGCCTGCATGCTATTGGAGGCGCCAACAAGCTTATCGAAGCAAAGATTGCCGAGTCTAGCAAAAACCTTGAGAGTGCCGTTCTTTGTGTGATAAACCGTAGACAGGCTCTGAAATCCGCCGAAGATCAGCATCGCTTCTTTCTTAATGAAATACTTACTCTGGAAGAGGCCCTTAAGGGGATTTAGTAAACAACCCCCCACCGGCCCGTCAATGCGAGGGGCTGGTGGGGCAAAATTCATGATTCTTGATACTTGCGGGCTATCACTTTATCCCACAAGCAGGATAGAATTCCAGCTCGTGTATAGCCTTCTCGATCACATCTAATCCAAAGTCAAGCTCATCCTTGGTGATCGTCAGGGCTGGCGCAAAGCGTACCACCGTTTTGTGAGTATCTTTCGTTAGCACACCCAAACTCAAAAGCTTTTCTGCAACCTCGCGCCCGGTCACGGCTCCCTGGCGAAAATCGATACCATACAAAAGGCCCTGGCCCCGCACCTCCTTGATCAAGGGAGAGTTTATAGCTAACAGCCGCTCCTTCATATAGGCACCCAGAGTCGTAGCATTTTCTATAAGGCCCTCTTCTAGCATGTTCAGGGCTTCCAGAGCCACTGTCGATGCCAGAGGATTACCTCCAAATGTCGAACCATGACTGCCAGTCCCCATGAGGGACAACATTTCGCGACGGCCTAAAAAGGCGGATATTGGCACCAGCCCGCCCCCTAAGGCCTTAGCGATCATAACACCATCGGGAACGATATCCTCATGTTGATAAGCAAAGAGTTTGCCAGTGCGCCCCAGCCCCGATTGTATCTCATCGAGAATCAACAGCACGTTGTTTTCCGTACAGATGCGCCGAACCTCTTTCAGCCAACCGGGAGGTGGAGGCACGATACCTGTCTCTCCTTGAATTGTCTCCACTAGGAAGGCACAGGTATTGGGCGTAATGGCCTCCTCTAATGCTCTAGCATCCCCGAAAGGAACTGCCTTAAATCCAGGTGTCAACGGCCCAAAATCTCGCTGGTATTCGGCTTCGGTTGAGAAGCTTATTATCGTCGTGGTACGGCCGTGGAAATTGTGCTCAGCAACGATAATTTCTGCTTGGTTGGAAGGGATACCTTTGACCTCATAGCCCCAGCGTCGAGATACCTTAACAGCAGTCTCAACCGCCTCAGCCCCTGTATTCATGATGATAGCCATATCAAAGCCTGTCATAGCGCAGAGCTTTTCCACAAAGGGAGCAAGTCTATCGGAATAAAATGCCCGAGAGGTCAGGGTCAAAGTCTGAGCCTGTTTTGTGAGAACATCTACGAGCCTCTCGTTACAATGCCCGAAACTAACAGCGGAATAGGCCCCCATCATGTCGAGATATTTATTTCCTTCCACATCCCAAAGCCAACAACCTTGGCCGCGCGTCAAAACGACGTGAAGCGGGTCATAGGTATGAGCTATAACTAATTTTTCGCGATCTATAAAATCTTGATTCTTCATAGCTGCCTCCGCTTAATACCCACTTAGGATTCGCCCTAGTCGTATTATAGACAGGCAAATATTAATCTATCTCTAATATTTCATAGGATTTTTTTTCTTCTGGGTTTATGGCATAATACTACAGGGGAGAGACCTTCATGAACAAAGATAAAGTATTTGAGCTACTAAACCTACAGCCCACAAGTGGTACTCTCGTTTCCAAATCTCCCATCGATGGACAAGTGCTCGGGAAAGTCCGAGAAAACACTGTCGCGGAAACGGAGCAGTTTATTATCAATGCTGTAAAATGTTTCAAAGAATGGCGTAATGTCCCAGCTCCAAAGCGGGGCGAGCTCATCCGTTTATTCGGTGAGGAACTACGCGCCCAGAAAGAAGCGTTGGGCACGTTGGTCACTCTCGAAAACGGCAAGATCCTTCAAGAAGGCCTTGGCGAAGTTCAAGAGATGATTGATATCTGTGACTTTGCCGTTGGCCTCTCTCGTCAGCTATATGGCCTGACCATCGCCTCCGAGCGGCCCCAGCACAGGATGATGGAAACCTGGCATCCTTTGGGCCCCATCGGTATTATTTCTCCCTTCAATTTTCCCGTGGCCGTCTGGTGCTGGAACTTCGCCTTAGCCATCGTCTGTGGCGATCCAGTCGTATGGAAGCCATCGGAGAAGACACCCCTGACGGCGCTTGCTTGCGCCAATTTATTTGAACGAGCCGTAAAGCGTTTCGGCAAGACTCCCCCTCATTTACTCCAGATGGTCATCGGTGGCAGCGACCTGGGCAAAGCCCTGGTGGACTCTCCTGCCCTGCCCCTTATTTCAGCCACAGGCAGCACCGGCATGGGCCGAGCAGTGGGCGCTGCCGTTGCCAAACGCTTTGGTCGCACCATCCTGGAATTGAGCGGCAACAATGGAATGATCCTAACACCTTCGGCAGACCTAGAACTGGCCATACGCGCCATCGCCTTTGCAGCCCTGGGTACAGCCGGACAACGCTGCACGAGCCTGAGGCGCCTGTTTGTACATGAATCATTACAGAAAGAGGTGGTGGAACGCCTCAGTCATATATTCGACCACGTGGCCGTAGGTAATCCCCTAGAATCTGGCACCCTGGTGGGACCTCTCATTGACCAACAGAGCTATGAAACCATGCAGGCCACCCTTAAAGCAGCTCGCGAACAAGGGGGAAAGATCCAAGGCGGCGAGCGCGCACTCCTGGATGAATACCCAGATGCTTACTACGTACACCCAGCCTTGGTCCAGATGCAAAAACAAACCGATATCGTGCGCACGGAAACCTTTGCACCTATCTTGTATGTCATTCCCTATAAGGATTTCGAAGAAGCGCTTACCCTTCATAACGATGTGGACCAGGGCCTGGCTTCCTGTATTTTCACCAATGATGTCCGCGAGGCAGAAACATTCCTATCGGCTAGAGGAAGCGATTGCGGCATCGTCAACGTCAACATCGGGCCCAGCGGCGCTGAGATCGGTGGCGCCTTTGGTGGGGAAAAAGAAACCGGTGGCGGACGCGAATCAGGCAGCGACTCCTGGCGGAATTATATGCGGCGGGCGACCAATACCATCAACTATTCAAAAGACTTGCCCTTGGCCCAAGGAATCAAGTTTGATGTGGGGAAAAAATGAGCGAGTTTAACTGGAAAGATCCCTTCGCCTTTGATGAGCAACTGTCTATCGAGGAAAAGTTCCTTCGAGATGCAGCTTCAGACTACGCAAATCGTTCCCTCATGTCTCGGGTTGTTGTGGCCAATCGCCACGAGGTATATGACCTAGATATCATCAAAGAGCTAGGCGCCCTCGGTTTCCTGGGCATGACCATGGACGGCTATGGCTGCCCAGGCCGCAGCTACACAGAATATGGCCTTGTAGCCCGCGAGATCGAACGGGTAGACTCCGGCTATCGCTCCCAGCTCAGCGTCCAGACTTCCCTGGTCATGTACCCCATCCATAAATTTGGCGATGAGGCGCAAAAGGAAAAGTATTTACCAGAACTAGCCAAAGGAAACCTAATCGGCTGCTTTGCACTGACCGAGCCCAACCATGGCTCAAATCCAGCTGCTTTGGAAACCTATGCCACTGCTTATAAAGATGGTTGGATTCTTAATGGCTCCAAGAAATGGATCACCAACAGCCCCGTAGCTGACGTGCTCATCATTTGGGCAAAGCTGGACGGCGAGATTCGCGGATGGATTTTAGAAAAGGACATGGAGGGCCTCTCAACCCCCAAAATAGAAGGCAAGTTTAGCCTGAGATCTGTACCCACCGGTGGCATTCTATTGGAAAACGTGTTTGTCCCCAAAGAAAACCTATTACCTGAAGCCAAAGGGCTGAGATCTGTCGTTCAATGTCTCAACCACGCCCGCTATGGCATAGCCTGGGGAACTATGGGTGCCGCAGAATATTGCTGGCAAGCAGCCAGAGACTACGTATGCGACCGAATCCAATTCAGCCAGCCCCTAGCATCCCACCAACTCATCCAAGCCCAGCTAGTAGAAATGCAAACCCAAGCAGCCCTAGGCCTACAAGGAGCTTTACGCGCAGGCCGTCTCATGGACCAAGACCGATGCCCCAGCGAACTGGTTTCTCTCCTGAAAAGAAACAATGCGGCCAAAGCCCTTGAAATCGCCAGAATGGCCCGGGACATGTTCGGCGCCAACGGTATCTGCGACGACTACCACATCATCCGCCACATGATGAACCTAGAGTCGGTCAACACCTACGAAGGCACCCATAACGTACACACACTCATACTTGGCAAATCCATGACCGGTATCAGTGCGTTTGATTAGGATCAGTACGCTCTCCCAGCTTGCCTCCCCGTTCACCACCATCTTCATCCACTTAAAAAAACTCATTGCGCCAACCAAGAATCCTGATAATCTATCCTCGTTTGAAAATAATAAAATAGGAGATTCCATGGCTGGTACTAAGGCTATCGCTCAAAAACAAGGCGTACTTGCAACCCCAGCGGGTTGGCAGGGGGCAAAACCGATTCCCTTCTTGGGTGTATTAACCATGGGCTTGGCCATGTGGTTTATGCCTGTGCCGGAGGGTTTGACACCTCAGGCCTGGCATATGTTTGCGATCTTTGTAACGACAGTGGTATCCCTTATTGTGCAACCTTTACCGGTAGGTGCATTGGCAGTCTTGGTCATTGTCACCTGCTCGGCGACAGGCACCTTAACTATTGAAAAAGCCTTAAGCAGTTATAGCAATAAAATCATCTGGCTGATCTTTGCTGCCATCTGTGTGGCACGAGGGTTTATCAACACCGGCCTGGGTAGCCGTATTGCCTATATGTTCATCAGCGGGTTAGGCAAAAGCACCTTAGGTCTGTCCTATGGCCTGATCGGCACCGAGCTCTTGTTGGCTCCTTTTGTGCCCAGCAACACTGCTCGCGGTGCGGGCATCGTGTTCCCCATCGTTTCATCTTTGGCCAAAGAATATGATAGCTCACCGGAGAAGGGCACGGAAAAACGCATTGGCTCGTACCTCATCACGTTGATCTACCAAACCAATGTGATTACCAGCGCCATGTTCCTGACTGCCATGGCCGCCAACCCCTTGATTGCAAGCCTTGCGGGACAACTCGGCGCTCCCATATCCTGGATGACTTGGGCGAGTGCCTGTATTGTCCCCGGCCTACTAAGCTTGGCGCTGTTGCCACTCATTCTATATGCCATTTACCCGCCAGAGTTAAAACTAACTCCCGAAGCGCCCAAAGTCGCAAAGAACAAGCTCGCAGAGATGGGCCCCATGAGCCTGCAAGAAAAAGTCATGCTGGGCACCTTTGGTCTGTTATTGAGCCTGTGGGTGTTTGGTGAGCATTTTGGTATTGATCCAACAACAGCCGCGCTAGTTGGTTTAGGCATCTTGCTGTTGTTCGGCATCCTCTCCTGGACTGATATCCAAAAGGAGCACACCGCTTGGAACACCATGTTCTTATTCGGCGTGTTATTAATGCTCTCCCAAAGCCTGACCGACGTAGGCATGATCAAGTGGTTCAGCGGCCACATGCAAGAAGCCGTTCGTCCCTTTGGCTGGATTGCGGCCTTGTCGATTCTGGCGATGGTGTACTTCTATAGTCACTATTTCTTCGCCAGTATGACCGCCCACATCGCTGCGATGTACAGCGCCTTTGCTGTCGTCTCCATAGCTGCAGGCGCACCCCCCATGCTGACATGCTTAATGCTAGCGCCCCTGGGCACGATCTCCGCCGGCATCACCCACTACGGCACCGGCACAGCCCCCGTATTCCACGGCACAGGCTACGTAAAAACCGCCGACTGGTGGCGCACAGGATTCATCCTCAGCATCATCAACATAACCATCTGGGCGACCGTAGGCGTAGCCTGGTGGAAGATTATAGGGTTGTGGTAAAACGGGTCCAAATAAAGGCTGGGCACAAAAAAAGAGACAAGGATTACCTTGTCTCTTTTGCTTTTAGTTCATGTATGTTTAATTAGGCAATCACACAGCCGCCGTCTTCTCCATCAGACGAGTCTTCTTCATAAGTGCCATCAATCTTTGCCGATGCATCGCTTACCAAGTATAAATGTTTGAGAATCAGCCCTAGATTCTCCCTATCCTCTTCTGCCACAGTCATACAGATTACTGCTATGCCAGGAACATCAGTTTTGCTAAGTCTCGCATTACTCAGCTCCTGGCCCAGCAGCTGTTCCAGTGTACCCTTACCACTCTTAATACGCTCGGCGTTCAGAATCATATAGGAAAGCGGACAAAACATCAGATCTGGACGCGAATATAGATTTTTACCATGGTATTCCTTAAGAATCCTCTCACGAATAGGTTGCAAGCGAACGGCCATCCACGCCGAAGATAATTCTAGGAAGTTTCCATTAGCCAGGGCTAAAGAACCCAAAGACTCATTTGGCAACATTGCAACAATCATTCTTAAAACATCCTTGGGCAGCGTCACTAGGAGCGGGCCGCTGGCAGCAGATGTCATATCGATTTTATCCGCACTGGTCATAACGCAAGGCACTACCCACCCAAGTTTACGGAGCATCCAAGCCCGCTGCGCAGGATTAAGCTTCTCAATTCCGTCGATAAAAGTCTCGATAGTATGGAAATTAACTGCCCTTCTAGCTTCAGCCCGCATGAGCATAAAGGCGTCTGCAGTATTCTCGGACAGCACTTTCACAACTTGCCCCCCATTCTGCGCCTTCTCAGCAGAAATACTAGCCAAGACCTCACTCTTAATTTGATCCGTCAGGAGAAAATCACGGCAGAGCAATAAATTTGATGCAGCATCATCCAGCTTCAAGGAATGATCTACATTACGTGAAAAACACGCTTCATCCTTACACGCTTGGCAAACAGCAGGTACCGTGAAAAGAAGAGTCCCAGGGGTATGAGCCGCCACCGCCCCGGGAGGTGCCTAGATAGGATCCACATCACCCGTACTCGCCATAACCTGACCCATCAGACTCAACGAAATAATAGCCGCACTTAAAAAGTTCTTATTCATAATATTAATCCTCAATATAAAATGTTTGCACAATACAATGTCTTAAATATCATATAGTGGCCTAACAACCATCTGTCAACTGGAATGACAAATAACGATAGATAGATAGATGATTTGTAAGAACCCACCGTAATTCCCAGGATCTACTTGAACTCCCAGCTTGCCCGCCCTAGATGCACAGGTGGTAGCGAATAATGGGCCGCGAAGCGCTCTGGATTAAGGGGGAAGATTATTGGCTTGTGGTGAGAATAGAATCCAGAATCCAGAATCCAGAATCCAGAATCCAGAGTCTAGACTCTAAACTCTGGATTCCAAACTCCTAATCACAAACTCACCTTCCTTAAAAGATGCCTTCAACCTTTGTCGATGCTACGGTTACCAGGTACAGATGCTCGAGGAGCAGCGCTAGATTCTCACTACCCTTTCTTGTTGTAGAAAAAGAGAATCTTGTTTTGCCACCAAGGGCGTTTCCATTAAGTGCAGCATTACCGAGCTCATTGGCTAGCAGCTGTTCCAGCGTACCCTTACCACTCTTAATGCACTTGGCGTTCAAAAGCATATAGGAAAGCGGGTAAAACATCAGATCTGGTCGCAACATAACATTTCTACCATGGTATTCTGTATGAATCCTGTCACGAATAGGTTGCAAGCGATTGGCCACCTGTTCAGAAGACTGTTCCAAGAGGCTTTTATTGGCCAACGCTAACGAGCCTAAGGATTCGTTTGGCAACATCGCAAAAATCATTCTTTTAACGTCACTGGACAGCACCAATATGAGCGGGCTTTCACCAGCACAGGCCATTTCATGTTTATCTTGACTGGTCATCGCACAAGGGACTACCCACCCAAGCTTACGGAGCATCCCAGCCCGCTGAGCAGATTTTAGATTCTCTAGACCATAGATAAATGCCTCAATCTTCGGGAAATCAACCCTCTTTATAACTTCAGCCCGCATGAGCGTATATGCTTCTGCAGTATCTCTCTTGGGCAGAACTTCCACAACCTGACCCCCATTCTGGGAAGTCTTCTCAGCAGAAATACGGGCCAAAACCTCACTCTTAATTTGATCCGTCAGGAGAAAATCTCGGCAGAGCAATAAATTTGATGTATTAGCATCCAGCTTCAAGGATTGATCTAGCTTACGTGAAAAACATTCCCTATCCTTACACGCTTGGCATACAGCAGGAACCATAAAAAGAAGAGACTCAGGGGTATGAGCTGCCACCGTCGCGGGAGGTGCCTGGATCGGATCCACATCAACAGTACTCGCCAAAACCTGACCCATCAGCCCCAATGAAATTACCGCCGAGCTTAAAAAGTTCTTATTCATAATATCAATCCTCAATATAAAAGTTTTTGTACAATAAAGCATCATAACCATTATCATGGTATATTGGAGCAATGATCGCTTGTCAATTTAAATGACAGTCATACAAGACACTATATAATTCTAATGTCATTTTTCGAACTTAAGCAATTGTTAAGACTATTTTAACAATCTTCCTACATACTGCTGAGTATCCCAAGGGATACACTACGGTCTATCAATATTGAAAGGAACTAAAATGCAGAACCAAGTTACACCAGACTTCTTCAAGAAAATTCAGGCTCATGACGTTAAGCAACTCGTTGCTGGCAAGGGATGTGCTACATTGCACGGCCTATCATGCAAGTTTGCTAGCCCATCTTATGATGATGCTGGCCTTTGCACAATTTTGCAGGACAACAAATGCACTGTAAAGATTGTTGGTCAGCCAACTTCTGATTGCGCCACATATGAATTGTGCGGCCATGGTAAGTGTTTGCAGGTAAAGATTGCTGCTGCTTGCTAATCAGCACAAACAGAAAAACCCCCAGGAATTTTCCTGGGGGTTTTTTCGTTTCAATTAAGATTGGCCTTGACGATCATATAGTAACTTGCACAATCATCAGTGAAGTTATATGACAGGAAAATAGGATGTTAAATCAATCAGATACTATTACCTCGCATTTAAGCAAATATTAACGCCCACTTAACTCAGATCGGACATAATCGTGAGATCCCTCGGGATATATTAGCGTAATCAATACTGAAAGGAACTAACATGACAAACCAAATCACACCAGACTTCTTCAAGAAAATCCAGGCTAGCGATGTCAAGCAACTCGTTGAAGGCAAGGGAAGTGCTACTTTGCACGGCATATCATGCAAGGTTACTAGCCCATCTTATGATGATGCTGGCCTAAACACAGTTTTGCAGGACTACCAATGCACTGTAAAAATTGTTGGTCAGCCAACTAGTAATAAGGCCACATATGAAGTGTCCGGTCGTGGCAAGTCTTTGCAAGTTGAGATTGCTGCTGCTGCTAACTAATCAGCACAAATAGGAAACCTCCAGGAATTATTCCTGGGGGTTTTTTCGTTTCAGTTACGATTGAATTTTGTACGAATTGTTGATCCTTACCTCAATCGACCTGTTCAAGATCGTCATCTGAGGCCACGCCATCCGCTTCATCATGGGCAGGAAGGATCTGCTCATCTCGTACAATATCCCCTCCCCCTCGAATGACTCCATTAAGGACTAGTTCCTCTCCGAAGTGTATAGCAGGAAGTCTCCGCTCTCCTTGAACAAGATCCCCTCGCCCATGAATGACCAGATCACCTCCGATGTGTATATTTGCTCCCCTACCCAATTCCCAACGCTCCGCGTTGATAACCAGATTGCCTCCCACATGCACATTGCCACCCATATGAACTTCGCGGCCCTGGATCTGAACTGCGCCGCCATGGATTTCCCCATTTCCCCTCAAGTAGACTCCTTGGCCATCATCGACATTTCCTCTCACGAGGACTCCTTCGCCATCAACAACAACGTGTCCACGCACAATAAGCCCAGCCGGCCAATTAACTTGTACTTCTCCATTAAGGAGACGATTCCGGCGTGAAATTATATCCCAAGCCAAGCCAAACTTGGCGAAGTGAAGCTCACTCCGCATCATAGCTTTCCACGGAACAGGACGATCGAGATCTGCCGCTTGGTTACTCGCTGCACGCACCAAAATCTCATCTAGTGGGTCTAACTTCAAAGTAATCGCACGTTGTTTTGCCAGCAGGTAACACAGCGGACTAAGGAAAGGCACCCATTTACGTTGTTCCCAATGCAGCGTTGTGTGATACTCCGACATAATCTTCGTGCGGATCATATTTAGCCTATCCTGCGTGTAGGCGGGAGCAATTTCAGCAAAGAACCTCCTATTGACTGCTGCAAGGGAACACAAGGACTCATCGTCCAAAGAGGGATAAACCAAGCGCATCACTTCCGCAGGGAGGTCATCTAAACAGATAGGATCGTCACTGTTCCCGTCGCTAACATTTACAACCGGCTTGACAAAAAATTTTTTGGGGTAATCTCTAACCCAAGCTAATTTGCGCAGGAGACCCACTTGTTGTGCCTCACTGAGCGTCTCAGGCTGCATAATTAAAGTCGTAAAGATCGCAAAATTTTTCCTCAAGCGCTCAATGTGCGATTTAATCTTGTCAGGACTACGATAGAGACCAGCTATATCTCGAGCAGCAAGAACAACCGCGCCTTCCTCTCCTCCGGTCAGCAAGTCCGGTGCAAGAAACAAGTTCATATAATTACAATCAAGTCCCAACCTTCTTTCCAAAGCCTTGGAAAAGCACAACGAACTTTGCTGACTAGGATGAAGCATTGTCCAGCCATGGCATTCATCGGTATCCTTGAACACCCCATAATCTTCTGAAGTAATATTGCCTTGATCTATCAGCCTAAAGTTTTCCTGACTGGCATGAACCGATGAAACTAAACCTAAGGACAACAGGGCAATACTGAGAATTCTTTTACTCATAACACAACCTTTATATTTACTTTATTAGAACTATCCAATGGTTATGATGCTTAATATGATTTTTGTCAAGAAAAGATGAATGATATCTAATTGAAACAATTGATAAAAGCATAGACGCGCAAAACGCTATGCTTTTATTGACCTACTTCGTCTGAATAAATTCTCTCAGCACGGGCATGATGTGTTTACGCCACTTACTGCCATTGAAGATACCATAGTGCCCCACGGCCTTTTGCTCGTGATGTTTCTTGCGGCCTGAATCAAGGTTCTTGCATAACTCATGAACGGCCTTCGTTTGACCCACGCCTGAAATATCGTCTCTTTCGCCTTCTACGGTCAAAATCGCTGTCTTTTCAATAGCCTTCAGATCCACTTTTTCACCCCGGTGTTTCATGGTGCCCTTGGGCAAAGCATGGCGTTGGAAGACGGTGTTGACCGACTGCAGATAGTATTCCGCGGGCATATCCAACACGGACAGGAACTCATCATAAAACTTACGATGGTTCTCGGCACCGCTTTCATCCCCTTGGACCAGGTGATTATAGAAACTCTTATGAGCCTCCATGTGGCGCTCGAGGTTCATGCTCATAAACCCGGACAGCATTATAAAGCCAGGGCAAACCCGACGCATGGCGCCAGGATAATACCAGGGCACATCGGCGATAATGTTATCTTCAAACCACTCAATAGATTGATCCTTGGCTTGAGCATTCACTTTTGTGGGATTAATTCGGGTATCGATCGGCCCCCCCATCAGAGTCACCGTCTTTGGCGCCAGAGGATCCTGGCGAGCCGCCATAATTGCCGTTGCAGCCATAACGGGAACCGATGGCTGGCACACGGCTACCACATTCAAGCCGTGACCCAACATCTGTATATAGCGGATGACATAATCTATATAGTCATCCAAATCGAAACTGCCAAAAAACAACGGGACTTCCCGTGCGTTCGCCCAGTCCGTGATGTATACGTCATGATCTTCCAAAAGGGCATGTACAGTGTCTCTTAACAAAGTCGCATAGTGACCCGATAAGGGCGCCACGACCAAAACCTTAGGCAACTTTTCTGATGGTTTTTCTTTCTTTGTCTGCTCATCCAGAACACGCTTAAAATGAACGAGCTTGCAGAATAAGTCTCGCTGCACAGTTTCCTGCTTTATCTTGACGTCGGCACCTGATGCCACATGTACAGAAGTGATGCCAAACTCAGGCTTGGAGAACCGCCGCGTGACCCGCTCAAGAAATTCCCAACCAGCCGCCATCGTGCGTCCCTCTTCAGAAAGAGTCGCCGCGTTAAACGGATGACTCAATATCTTGTGAGTCGCATCAGCCACCATATGGGCAGGCACCATCATCAAACTATTGATTTCGTACATTTCATACAGCAACTTGTTGTTCATTTTTTTGGGTCTCACCTGTTATTTCAATTGTTATTATGCCCTATAAAGGTTAACCAACCGTTCATGACTAACCAAGCTTAAGCCGTGGGTAATAGCTCAGCAATAGTATGACGATCAATGAAAAAACTGTGCTCGCATAAAAGGGAAAGCTGGATCCAGCAACTGTCCACAAGAATCCCGCGATAACGCTTGCAAACAGTGACATTAAACCGCCCACCAAACCAAACACGCCAAAAGCGGTCGCCCTCAAATGCACAGGCGCCGTATTCGCTATCATTGTCGTCAGCAGTCCCTGGGTAATACCATAATGAAGCCCCCAGAGCGCAACACCCGCCATATTTACAAGGGGACTCGAGCTGCTAGCAAATGTCAAATTGGCTGCAATCAAGACCACCATTCCCACATACAACATCCGAGCATGATTCGCACTGTCAGAGTATCGACCGAATGGAAAGGCGGACAGAGAATAAATCAGGTTCATGACGATAAGCACCAGCGGCAACATTGTTGGTGTCAGCCCATCCTCTAATGCCTTCAGGATAAGAAAGGCCTCACTGAACCTGGCAAGACACGCCACACTGCCGATACCTATCACGAACCAACAGGCCCGGCCCAACTTTCGAATTTGGTGCCATTCAACCACGCTTCGCACTGGCTGCAAGTGTTCTTTTAAATGAGTTTCCTTCACTCTAAGTATCAATCCAGCAATACATAATACAGCCGGGACAATAGCTACAGCAAATACAAGACGTACATTACCCTGCCACAGATACATAAACAACATGGCCAGCAGCGGACCCAAGAAGGCACCAGCCGTTTCAAGAGATAACCGAAAACCATAGGCTGCACCCCGTTCTCTCCGAAGCGTAATATCCGCCACCAACGCGTCGCGGGGCGGAGAGCGAATCCCTTTACCGATGCGGTCAAATACGCGGGCGGACAAGACCATCCATCCACCTGTCGCAAGGGCGAACATAGGTTTCGACAGGGCACCAATACCATAGCCCAGCATCATAAACGGCTTGCGCTTGCCAATGTTATCGCTGATGATTCCGGAAAAAACCCGGACGACTTGAGCTAGCCCTTCTCCGAGACCCTCGATAAAGCCTAAGGTCAGGGGACTCAGTCCCAAGGTTACCGTCATAAACAACGGCAACAGGCTATGGATCATCTCAGAGGACGTATCCATAAGCATACTTACAAGGCCAATAGCCAAAAGACCTTTGGGTAGACGATCGATTTTAGCCAGAATGGTAACCCGTTTTATCGTTCTTAATAGTTATAATATAGGGGCCATGGCACCAGAACAAGTAAAAACCAGGTTAGGTCCCATTACCCCATGTTAAACAAAATCGCCTTCTTCTTCGTAAAATGATCCAGCATCGCCTCAAGAGACGCCTCTTTACCCAGCCCGGAAGATTTGAATCCTCCATAGGACAGTCCAGGCTGCACGACGATGTTTTGATTCACTTGCACAAATCCAGCATCCAATGCATGGACACCTTTAAGGGCCCTGCTCAGGTCATTAGTCCACAAAGTTGCGGCCAACCCATACTCGGAATCATTCGCCTGAACTAGCACGTCATCAAAATCACGCCAAGAAATCAGTGCTGTTACGGGCCCAAAGATTTCTTCCTGACAGACCTGGTGGGAATTGGGCAAGCCAGTAAACAGCACGGGCTGTATGAATAAACCCTTCTCAAAACGCTTATCCTCAGGCAATGACGAACAAACATGGGCTTGCCCCGATGCTTTACCCAATTCAATGTACTTCAGGACCTTGGCATATTGCCCTTCAGAAATAACAGAACCAATATCTGTCTCAGGATCCATAGGATCGCCCATCTTCATGGCGTTAAGCTTGGCCTTCATAGTATTTAAGAACTTGTCGAAGATAGCTTCGTGGACGAAAATGCGACTAGCCGCTGTACAGCTTTGTCCCTGCCGCGTAAATCTCATACTGGTCAATGCACCAGCGACCGCTTTTTCAAGATCTACATCTTCGCACACAATCATCGGACTCTTACCGCCCAGCTCCAATGTCACAGGAATCAGTTTATCCGCCACATTCCGACTGATAATTTTGCCCGTCTCTACAGACCCCGTAAACGTAACTTTATTGATGCCAGGATGCGTAACCAGCGCATGACCCGCTCCGGGCCCATCTCCTGAGATTACGTTTAAGACACCGGGCGGGAGAATCCGGTTCATCAATTCAACTGCCCTTAGAACTGTAAATGGTGCTTCTTCCGCAGATTTGAGAACAACCGCATTACCAGCCACCAACGCTGGCGCCACTTTCAAAGACATCAGGAGCAAAGGCACATTCCAAGCAATAATCGCACCCACCACACCCACTGGCTCGCGAACGGTCAGGCACATCATTTTATCACTGAAAGGCACCGTCTCACCCTTCAGCTCTAAGCCCAAGCCGCCATAATACCGAAACGTATTGGCAAAGATCCTCGTCTCCACCTGACTTTCAGTCCGCAAAGCTTTGCCAGTTTCGTAAGTCATCAGCTTTGCCAGCTCATCCCCATGGGCTTCCAATAGGTCAGCACATTGTGCCACTAGCTGGCCCCTCTTAGAAGCATCCACATGCCGCCATTCCTTCTGGGCATTGTGAGCCGTTTGAACCGCAAAGTTCACATCAGCCTCATGAGCTTCAGCCGCCTCTCCGATAATTTCCATGGTGGCCGGATAAGGCACAGAAAATGATTTGTTACTCAAGGGAGCAACCAGCTTACCCCCGATAAAGAATTTATTGCTTAAATGCTTTACTAACGCTTGCGGATCGGAAAAGGAAGACGCCATGAAACCTCCAGAAATTATTGATTTATCCATATGATCGGCTCAGTCTAAGAAAAAGTAAAGAGAGATTGTTTGCCCCTAGAAAATCAGCCCATATTCGCCATGGTCTTGTAAATCCTGGAGCTCGAATACTCACCCATCTGGGGAATTACGATTTCCAGTCGCGCGGTCACCTGATCCGCTTGTAGCTGTTTGTTATCCAGTTGGGGATCACCTTCAGTGATCGCAATAATACTGGGACGCACATCTTGGCTGAGTTGGCTGTAATCCTGAAAGCCCTTCAGAACGGGCAAAGTTAAAACCAGATCCACCGAACGCAATGCTGACAGATTCAAAGCTCTTTCATGCTGCCCATGAACAGGAAAACGCTTTTTCGCAGCAATGATTGTTTGGTCGGGCTCAAGAGCCACCACTAGGAAGTCTCCGCAAGCTTTAGCTTTTTCGAGGAACTGTATGTGTCCGTAATGCAGGATGTCAAAACAACCTCCCACCAAAACAACAGAGGAATCCTGCGGGCAGGCTACCTTACTTCCAGGAACATATGGTTGGATCACACAGTTATGAATAATTTTAGCCCCCTGGTATTTATTAGCATACTCCCATAGACGCTAATTTCAGGACAAATCGCTGCAAACAGGGCGCCCGAACTCCCTAGCTTGCCTCTAATTGAACCAGTTCTGCACCATAATTTAGCACCTAGGTGGCATGCCCCACAAACACAAAACGGCCACACCCTAAGGCATGGCCGTTTCAAAATGCTTAAATCGCAGAACGACCTTAGGAAGCCGTCTTAGCTGCGCACTTAGAAATCTGCTTCTTCAACAGCAACGCCTCGCCCGTTAACTTACGAGCTGGGGTGCCTGCCAGGAATGCATCGATTCCGCCTTTAAACTCAATAGTACGTATACCACGAGTGGTCAAGCGCATTTGCACTGTACGACCAAGAGTCTCACTCAAGAACGATGCCTTCTGCAGATTTGGCAAAAAGCGGCGACGAGTTCTGTTCTTCGCGTGACTTACGTTATTTCCTGTTTGTACACCCTTACCGGTGACATCGCAACGACGTGACATCGTTATTCTCCTTAGAATCTAATAAACCTGACTAAGTAATATGCAAAATCCCTGACGACGTCAAGCTTAATCTGATGGATTACCTTCCAAAATAGATTCAAGCCCTTCAACGTATGTGGGATATTTCAAGAGGATACCAAGTTTGGATTTAATCTTATGG
>Ga0182030_10007832_pt1 | contig 22223 bp, 23 predicted proteins | sample 812S3MmetaG_FD_121299 | JGI IMG/M metagenome (GOLD analysis project Ga0182030, IMG submission 121299) | Permafrost microbial communities from Stordalen Mire, Sweden - 812S3M metaG (Illumina Assembly) | ecosystem: Environmental > Terrestrial > Soil > Wetlands > Permafrost | place: Sweden... | reverse complement strand
TGGCCGAGCGCGAGGCCGCAGTCCTCGACGGTGTGGTGCGCGTCCACTTCCAGATCGCCGTCGCAGTGCAAATCCAAATCCACCGTCGCGTGCTTGGCGAAGAGTGTGAGCATGTGGTCGAAAAAAGGAATGCCGGTTTTGATTTTGGATTTCCCTTTGCCATCGAGATTGAGGCGGAGGGAAATTTGGGTTTCCAACGTGTGGCGTTTGATTTTGGACTGACGCGCTTTCATCGGGGAAATTAAACCAGAGCGGCGGCGGAAAGACCACGCGGAATTGCGCGGTCAATAAAGTTTCGCGGGAACGACGGGCACCTGCGCGGTGAGTTTTTTCTGGAGGTCGTCAATCTGCGTCTGGAGGCCGGCGGGGTTGGGCGAAACAGTTTGCGCGGCGTGCAGCCAGTTGATGGCCGGGCCGTAGTTGCCAGCTTCCTCCTCCAAATGCGCGAGGTTGACGACGAGTTCCTCGAAGATGAGCTTGTCGTCTTTCATCTGCTCCGGCGTGAGGGCGAGGAATTTTTTCACGCCCAGCTCCCAGACATTGCGGGCGCGGGCGCGGTCGTGATTGCTCTCGTGATAGATACGACCGAGTTCAAAGAGGATTTCGCAGTTGGCGGGATTGTTGCGCAGGCCCTCGCGCAGAAACGCCTCGGCCTGGTCCGGGCGGTTCAAATGTTCGCGCAGGAAAAACGCGCCGACGGTGAAGGTCTCAATCTTCTGCGGGTCCAGATCGGCGGCGAGGCGCAGCCACGGGAGAATCTCGCGCTCGGTGTGATTTTCCAGATGCGTGTGCTGCGTGATGCGGAAGTGGCGGCCGAAGGCGTCAATCCAGTCCTTCGGCTTGCCGAGGAAATCCTCGTTCTTCTCGTCGTCCTCGGTTTCCTTTTTGCCGTGGCTGGCGGAGATGATTTCCTTTTCCGCCGCCGATTTCTGGTCGAACACCGACGGATAATAACCGCTGTGAAAATAAACATCGGCCATCGTGAAAAACTGGTTGGCGAACAGCTTGCGGCCGTCGCCGAATAACATGCCGAAGAGGTTGCCGGACTGGTCGCGGCGGCTCCAGCGGTCGGCGCGCGACGCGAGGCCGGTCGCCAGCGTGAACGCCAGCGCCAGCAGCGCGACAAGCGCGAGGAGCGGCGAAAGTTTCATCAGGTCGTCAGGTTTTTGCGGCGGAAACCGAACCACGCCAGCAGCAGGAAAATGCCCGTCCACACCGCTGCATAAAGTGTCGCCAGCACGAACGCCGGCCATGACACGAGGCCCATGTCATACACCACGAAGTCGCGCAGGTCATACCATTCCAGGTGCGGCATCAGATAATAAACGAGCGTGAGAACCGTCTGCATCGGCTCCGGCTGCTGGAGCGCGACGGTGTGCAAATGCGTGCCGAGGCCGAGAATGCCCGCGACGACGATGAAGCAAATCGTGATGGTGGACGACGGCGCGGCAAAATAAATCGAGCCGAGCAGCACCATGGCGATGACGACGGCGAGCATGGCCCATTGCATCCAGAGCGCCTGAAGATAGACCATCAGCGGCCAGATTTGCTCGCGCGAGCCGGTGATGATGGCGAAGAAAAAATAAAACACGAACAGCGCCACGCCGGTCGCGAGCCAGCAGCCGAGGAATTTCCCGGCAATGACCTGTCCGCGCGACACCGGCTTGGCCAGCAGCGGAAAAATGGTGCGCGCCTCGCGTTCCGCCGGAATCTGCCGCGCGGTGGTGACGATGGCGACGAGCAGCGCGGAAACCCAGATGAGCAGCAGGCAGATGTCCTTGACGTAGCGGACGATTTTGTCGTCGTGGAAAAAATTCATCGCCGCGGCGGCCAGCGTGAGCAGCGCGGTGAGGACGAATAGGACGTAAAAATCCTTGCGGCGGTAAAGCTCCTTGATGACGACGCCGGCGAGCGCGAAAATTTTATTCATGGCGTGGTGGCGGATTGGAAACCGACGATTCTCAGGAAGGCCTTTTCGAGATTTTCGTGGCCGGTGGAAATCTCGGCGACGGTGCCGACGGCCTTGAGTTCGCCCTGATGCACGATGGCCACGCGGTCGCAGATGGTCTCGACTTCGCCGAGTTCGTGCGAGGAGAAGAAAACGGTTTTGCCCTCATTTTTGAGGCGCTGGATAATCTCGCGGACTTTCATGCGGCCCAGCGGATCGAGGCCGCTGGTCGGTTCGTCGAGGATGAGCAAATCAGGATTGTTGATGAGCGACTGCGCGATGCCAATCCGTTGCTGCATGCCTTTGGAATAAGATTTGATCGGGCGTTTCGCGGCGGCTTCCAGTTCGACGAGCTTGAGCAATTTTTCAATCCGGCTGTCCGCTTCGGCGCGGGGCAGTCCAAAAATTTTCGCGTAAAAACGGAGCAGTTCCTCGGCGGTGAGAAATTTGTAATAGTAAGTCAGCTCCGGCAAATAGCCGATGCGCTGGCGGGCGATGGGCTGGCGGACGTCAATGCCGAACAGGCTGGCGGTGCCGCTGGTGGGCGGGATGAAGCCGAGCAGGACATTCATCGTGGTGGTCTTGCCGGCGCCGTTCGGGCCGAGGAAGCCGAAGACTTCGCCGGCGCGGACTTCGAGGTCAAGGCCTTGCAGCGCGACCTTGACGGGCTGGCGCAGTTCACGGCTGCGGTATTCGACGCGCAGTTTCTGAGTCTGCAAAATCGCGCTCATGGCTGGGCTAAATGCCGGTGAATCACGCGCGATGTTTAATTTAATTCCGCCGCCAAGTCAACCGCCCCGATGGCGGCGGAAAAGTGGTTCCGCCATTTCCCAAACAAAAACGGCGCAAGGACTGCCTTGCGCCGGTGAAGCGGATTTTTTTTCCGACCGCATTTACTGCTGCAAGTGCGGCGGGGTGACGCTGGTGCCGAGCGAGCACAAGGCGGAGGGAAAGCTGCCCACCGAGGTCAGGCTGTAAGTGCCGCCGGCCGGACAGCCAGGAATGCTGCCGGCCGAGTTCAACTTGATATAGGGCGTCAAGTCGCTCGGATAGTTGATGGTATCACCCACATGTTTTCCGGCTTGAACGGAAAACTGCTGCACGGCGGAGTCAATCTGCCGGAGGTTGTTGATGCAAGCGGTGGCCTGGGATTGAGTTCGGGAGTGGAGCACGGCGGGAAGCACAATGGCCGACAGCAGTCCGATGATCGCCACGACAATCATGATTTCCACCAGCGTGAATCCCCCAAAACCGTTTGTCCGGGTAGTTTTCATAGTTCTTTTGGTCGCGGTGTGAACCTCCCACCAGCGGGTATTAGTTATAGATGACATGTTCGTTCACAAATTGCTGGTCGGAACCGCTTGATGTTCAAAATTAGCACAATCAATGCCACAATCAAAGGTGAATAACCGGCGCGGCTTCCACCCCACAAAAAAACCCGGAGCTTGCGCCCCGGGTTGTGATTGATTGATCGCTATGACAATTACGGCAGGACGTGAGCCGGCGTGACCGTGCTGCCGAGCGAGCAGGCCGGAACCGCGCCGACGGTGCCGTCGGAATAGGTGCCGCCAGCCGGACAGCCAGGAATGCTGCCCGCCGCGTTCATCTTGATGTAGGGCGTCAAGGCCGTCGGGAAGCTGATGGTCGCCCCGGTGGTCAGTTTGGCTTCCAGCGCATACTGGTTGGCCGCCGCGTCAATCTGGCGGAGGTTGTTGATGCAGGCGTTGGCTTGCGAGGTGGCACGAGCCTTCACGAAGTTCGGAATCGCGATGGCGGCGAGGAGGCCGATGATGGCCACAACGATCATGATTTCGACGAGCGTGAAGCCCGCATTACGGAGGTTTTTGGTCTGTTTCATTTTGTTTTGCTTTCTCTTCTCGCGGCGTGAACAGCGCAACTGGCGGGTTATATGATTACGACTTCGTTCACTTGATTGCCAGTTGCAACCGCGACAACTGCTATTTAGCACACATTATGCCAAAGTCCATGCAAAAACATAAAAACGCTAAATATCAATAGGTTACACCAGGCGGTTGGATTTTCATCCATGTAAGGCCCGGTTTTTTGTAGATTAATGAGACACTGTCCCGTTCAATTCCCCGGTCAAGACAGGACAACCGACTTGGCCGGCTATTGAAATTGGGCCGCCCTCGGCCACGCGGTGCCACTCGCGCCTTGACGCCCGCCGCCAAGGCTGGCACGGTGACGCGCGGGCCAGCTTAGCTCAGTGGTAGAGCAGCAGTTTTGTAAACTGCGGGTCGTCAGTTCAATCCTGACAGCTGGCTCCATTTTTTTTCGCTTCAAGAGTTAAACTGCAAAACCAACCCGGCGTAATTTATTTTCCCCGCTGCAATTCTGAATTCAGAAGGATGCTCTGCCCGGCGGGAATTTTTAGTGTCGCCACCTTGTCGCCGCAGCGCACTTTGCACGCGCCGCCGGCGGAATTGTGAATGACAGCTTCCGTCAGCTTCCCGTCCCGCCAAGCGAAATCCACGGTGAAGCCGCCGCGCGCGCACAGGCCGGAAATTTTCCCGGCCGGCCACGCTTTCGGCAGCGCGGGCAGGAGCTGGATTTCGCCCGCCTGGCTTTGCACCAGCATTTCGCAGATGCCGGCGGTGATGCCGAAATTGCCGTCCATCTGCATCGGCGGATGCAGGCCGAACAAATTCGGGCAGGTGTTCCGCGCGGAAAATAATTGCTGCAACATCCGGTGCGCGCTCTCGCCGTCGCCCAGCCGCGCGTAAAGCGCCGTCCGCCATGCGAACGACCATTCGCGCACGTCGCTGCCGGCGTCAATGCCGCGCGCGTCCAGCGAAACTTTCGCGGCCAGCGCCAGCGCCGGCGTTTTCACCACGCTGATCTGCGCGCCGGGATAAACGGCGAACAAATGCGACGTGTGCCGGTGATGATCTTTCGGATCGTCGCGGTCGGTCATCCATTCCTTGAGCTGACCCCAGCTTCCGACGGCGGGCGCGACGAGCTGGTCGCGCAGCGCGGCAATTTTCATGCGGTAAGGCAAGTCCTTGCCTAGCGCGTCGCTGGCTTGGACAAAATTGTTGAACAAGTCCCAGACGATTTCCTGGTTGTAAGTAACGCCGTCCTCGTCCGGGCCGTGTTCCGGCGACCAGCCGTTGGGCACGACCAACCGGCCGTCGGGCAGCGACTTCAAATGGTCCTGCCAGAATTCGCACGTCTCCTTCAAGATCGGATACGCGACGCTGCGCAGGTAATTCTTGTCGCCGCCGAACGCGTAATGTTCCCACAAATGCTGGCAATACCACGCGTTCGCCGTCTTGTCCCATTTCCAGCCGAGGCCGCCGAAAATATTGTGCGACGTGCGGATGGCAAAACCGCGTTTGGAAAAATTCCCGTCGGCGGTCTTGAATTCCGTCGCCGTCGCCGTCGCCGTGCGCCAGCCCGGAAGCTGGCTCTGGATCAGGTCGAAAAAAGGCGTGTGACATTCGCCGAGGTTCGCCGGTTCGGCCGGCCAGTAATTCATCTGGATGTTGATGTCCGCGTGGTAGTCGGAATGCCACGGCGGATTGTTGTTGTCGTTCCACAGGCCTTGCAAATTTGCCGGCAGCCCGCCGGGGCGCGAACAGGAAATCAGCAGGTAACGGCCATATTGAAACAAAAGCTGTTCCAGTTCCGGGTCCACCGTCTTGAACGCCTCCAGCTTGCGCTTGTCCGTCGGCAACGCGCGCTGCGCCTCGGTGGATTTTCCGAAATCGGCGGCGACGCGGTTGAAGAGCGACTGGAAATCCTTTCCATGTTCCGCTTTGAGCTTTTCGTATTTCTGTTTTGCCGCCGCGTCGAGCTGTGCCGTCAGCCGCGCGTGCGGATCTTCCCCGCGAAAATGTTTCGCCGCGTCCAGCGCGTAATCCGTTCCGGCGGCCAGCAGCAGCGTGAGGCGGTCGCAGTTTTTGAATTCGAGTATCGCGCCGTTGGTGGAATTGACGATGGCCAGTGAGCCGCCGTCATTTTGCGCGAGCAGTTGCCATTCGTATTTCAGCCCGTTGCTCAACTGGCCGGAAACCGTCAGGCGGTTGCCCGCCGCGACCGTCCGCGCCTGGTGCGAATCCGCCAGCTCGATGCTGCCGGTGTAACTTCCAAGTTTGTCGGCGGAAAACTGGGCCACCAGCACGCCGGCGGGATGGCTGCAAAAAAATTCGCGCTGATATTTGATGCCGTTCGCCGCGTAGCTCACGCGCGAAATCGCGTCGCCCAGATCAAGTTCACGGCGATAAGCGCTGGCGTTTTCATGGCCCGGCAGATTGACGAAAGCGTTGCCGAAAACCTGATACGCGCCCATGGACTCGTAATTGCCGGAGAGATTTTCGTCGCCGGTCCACAGGCTGCTTTCGTTGACGCTGATGCGTTCGCGCGATGTTGCGCCAAAAATCAGCGCGCCCATCCGGCCGTTGCCGATGGCCAGCGCCTCGTCCATCGGCTTGTTGTTGTTGGCGGGCTGCTGATACCAAAGAAGCAAGTCACTGGCCGCCGCCTGAAAAACCAGCAGCGCGGCGGACAACAAGGTGAACAGGGATTTTTTCATAAGGAATTATTTGAAGAAAAGCCACCGCCGCAAACAAGATTTTTTAATTTTGTTTTTCAATCCAGCAGGCCCGGCTTCAGCGCCTTGATCGCGTTCAGCATGAACTGCACCGCGATCGCCGCCAGCAGCAAGCCCATGATCCGCGTGCCGATGCGCAGCGCAATCGGGTTCAGCGATTTTGCGCCGTGCGCCGCCATGCGCAAAATGCCGTAGCTCGCCAGCGCCACCAGCAGGATGCAGCCGCACAGCGCGAGACTGTGCCACACCGTCGTCGCCTCGGATTGCAGCAGAATCACCGTCGAAATCGCGCCCGGCCCGGACAGCATCGGGATCGCCAGCGGCGTCACCGCAATGTCGGTTTTCTCCATGCCCGCTGCCGTTTCTTCATGCGTTTCCTGCACGCGCGACCGCTGCGCCCGCAACATGTCCAGCGCCACCAAGAGCAGCATGATGCTCGCCGCGATTTGAAACGCCGGCATCGTGATGCCCAGAAATTTGAAAATCCACTTGCCCGCGAAACCAAATCCCAGCAGCACACCGGCCACCACCAGGCACGCGATTATCGCCATGCGCGAGCGTTCTGCCGGCGTATCATTCGGCGTCATCGCGATGAATGCCGGGATTACCGCGAACGGATCCACGATCACGAACAGCGAACTCGCCGCCAGCAAGGTGTATTCAAGCAGGCTCATGCGGAACAGGGTGCCAGAATCGCGTCGCTCATCCCATGCACAATTTTTTTGTCGGCGGGCACAATCGTCGCCAGCACGCCGCCCAAGGCGGAACGCAAATTATCGCCTTCGCCGCTGACAAAATAATACGGACATAGCCGCGCCCGGCCCTTCATCGGCACAACTTCGTTTTTCGCGAAATCAAACCAGCTTGCGTCCACCAGCGACGACTTGTGGAACCGCTGCAACACGCTCGGCGACGTCGCGAAATTTTTCAACGCCGCATCCACCGCCGTGCTCCAGTCCGCCGCCGACAAATCGCTGCCGAGAAAAACGCCGCGTGCGCCCCAAGCGTTTTCCGAGAAGCCCGACACTTTCAAAATCAAATCGCGCTCCCGCTGCGACATTGTTTTCAACTGCGACCAGTCCGTGAGATTCAATTCCGGAATCGCCGCGTGCGGCGGCAGCGGCGCCGGGTCCACGAGCCAGGTGTAAGGAATGATTTTTTTCAGCCGCGCCAGAAAACCTTCGCCCAGTTCCTGCCGCCAGAAGTTGTGCAGGTTCCGGTTCCACAGCAGCGCGAACAGCATTTTCTCCTCGAACAGCGGCTTCGGCGGCGGCGTCAGGCGGATTTTTTTTTCGCTCGCGAGTTCAAAAATCATTTTTGCGCTGGCAACATTGGGCAAATCGAACAGCTCAAAAAAACGATAAACCGCATCGCCCTCGGCGAAGCCTTCAAATTTTGAATTTTGAATTTTGAATTTTGAATTGCCGATTTGACTGGCGAGCCATTCCATTTCCGGCCGATACGTCGCCGCTTCTTCCGAAACGATGATGTGAACCTGCTTTGCGTCGCCAAAAATGGATTCAAACCCTCGCATCATCCCATCCGCGCCGCCAATGACTTTGGACTTTGGACTTTGGACTTTGGACTCCGAATAGGTTTTCCCCAGCCACCCCGTCAGCCCGATGCCGCCGGGAACGGAATCCAACTCCGTGATGCTGAAACCGTTGTCCGTGAGCAAAATGTCCGGCCGGATCACGCGTGGCACATCGTTTTTGAAAACTGCCGCGCGTTGAAGCTCGATCAGTTCGCGCGGTTTGCCAAGGTCAAGCCAGCGCGCGACCCACTCCGGCTGTTTGCCCTCGACGCTTTTGCGGTAAAGCAGATTGGTCGCGCGATAAAACTGGAGCAGCACGCGCCCCAGAGATTCAATTTCCTGCGCCAGATTTTCGCCCAGCGGAAATGGCGTCGGCGAAATTTTCCATTCCATTCCGGCGAAAAGCCCGCCAGCAGGAATTGCATCGCGGATGAATTTGGCTTGTTCGGCGGTATTCACAAGTTCAAACACGCACCTGCCCGCTACCGAAGCCCAGCCATTTGTAGCTGGTCAATTCGTCCAGACCCATCGGGCCGCGCGCGCCGATTTTGTCGGTGCTGATGCCGATTTCTGCGCCCATGCCAAACTCTCCGCCGTCGGTGAAACGCGTGCTGGCGTTCCAATAAACTACCGCCGAATCCACCTCGGCGAGAAATTGTTTCGCGTGCGCCTCGTTCTTCGTGACGATGCTGTCCGAATGCGCCGAGCCGTAAAAATTGATGTGGTCAATAGCGGCGCGCACGCCATCCACGACGCGGATGTTCAGGATGTAGTCGTTGTATTCCGTGAAATAATCCTGCTCGGTGACGGCGCGCAGTTTTGAGTTTTGAGTTTTGAGTTTTGAGTTCAAGACTTCGCGCGTCGCGTCATCGGCGCGCAGTTCGACGTGCTTCACAAAAAGTTTTTCGCCGATGGCGGCCAGGAAAATTTCCGCCACCGATTTGTCCACGAGCAAAGTTTCCGCCGCGTTGCAAACGCCGGGGCGCTGGCACTTGGCGTTCATCACGATTTCTTCCGCCATTTTCAAATCGGCGTCGGCGTCCACGAAAACGTGGCAGACGCCTTTGTAATGCTTGATGACGGGCACTTTCGAGCAGTCCGCGACGGCACGGATGAGGCTCTCGCCGCCGCGCGGCATGCAGAGGTCAACGTATTGCGTGAGCGACAGCAAAATCGGTATCGCCTCGCGGTCGGGCGTGGGCACGACTTGGATCGCGTGTTCGGGAAATTCTTTGTGCGCGATTTTGCCCGCGTCAATCATGGTCTTCGCGATGATCTGGTTGGAGTTCAACGCCTCCTTGCCGCCGCGCAGAATCGTGGCGTTGCCGGATTTGAAACACAGGCTCGCCGCGTCCGCCGTCACATTCGGGCGCGATTCGTAGATGATGACGATGACGCCGATGGGCGTGGAAATCTTTTGCAGCTTCAACCCGTTTGGCCGGACGCGCTCATCCAGAATTTTCCCGACCGGATCCGGCAGCACCGCGACTTCGCGCAAACCGCGCGTCATGCTGGAAATTCTTTTGTCGTCGAGCTTGAGGCGGTCGAGCATGGCGGCGGAAAGCCCGTGCTGCGCGCCAAATTCCATGTCGAGCGCGTTCGCCGATTTGATGGCGTCGGCGTTTTGCTCCAGCGCGGTGGCCATCGCGAGCAGGCAGGCGTTTTTCTCCGCCGCCGTCAGTTTGGCGAGTTCGCGCGACGCAGCCTTGGCTTGTTTTGCCAAACGCGTCATCTGGTCGTGCAGATTCATTGGCGTCAAAATACCCGATTTTTGGCGGCTGAAAAGCGGCGAAATTATTTTCCCGCCGCGCGGATGGCCTCCGCCAGTTGCGCCGGCGTCCAGTCGTTGCCGTCGAATTGCTTGAAAATTTTCCCGCCCGCATCCAAAACCACCGTGCGCAAATTGTGCGACAGCCCGCCGTTTTCGCGCCAGACATTCAAATCCAGCTTGGGCGCGAGCGCGGCCAGCGTGTTGGTGGACGCGACGGCAAACAGCCAGTGCGCCGGATTCAAGCCGCGATAAATGCCGGCGTAGCTGGCCAGCACCAACGGCTGATCCACGGCGGAATCAAATGAGATGGAAAGCAATTGCCAGTTGGCCGGCGCGTTCGAATCGGCCAGGAGAATTTTCCGGGCTTCAAAAAAATTCTTGTTCATGCGCGGGCAGTATTCCGGCAGCGGACAGCTCGTGAAAAAAAACGTGAACGCCACCGCGCGGCCGCGAAAATCGGAGAAATGGATTTCCTGGCCGAGTTCGCTGGTGAATTCGGCGTCCGGCAGCAGGTCGCCCGCTGCCAATTCCGGCTCGGCGACGTGCCAGCCGGGCGGACCGGTCACACCGGATTTGCCAACGAGCTGGACATTTTCAATCCAGTCATCGTCCGCCGTGACGACGAGCGTGAAAGTAATTTCGTCGCCGGGCGCAAGACGGGCGAGCGCGTTCGTGTCGCGCACGGAAAAATCCATCGTCATGGCTTCCATGTAGCCGGGAATTTTTTCGTGCTTGATGGTCGCGTGGCGATGATCCGGCGGAATCGCCTGCACCACGCCGCGCACGGCGTAGGTTTGATTGGTCGCGGCGGAAATGGGCGGCGCGGAGGATTCACGCTTGCAGCCGAGGACCAGCAGCAATCCGCAGAATAAAATTATTGTTTTCATTTTTTAACCACGAAAGACACAAAAGAATATTCGCGTGGTTCGTCTATTTCGCGGCTTCAAAGTTTATTTTTCACCGCGCAGTTTTCCGATTTCCGCCACGACGGCGGCGGGTGTTTCGTTTCGCAAGCCGTCGAAATAAATTCGCACACGGCCGTGTTTGTCCACCACGGCGATGCGCTCGGTGCCGGTGAAATTGCCGGGCATGGAATTAAACGGGTCGCCGTGGTCCTGCGCCAGAAAACTTTGGGCGATGAGGCCGTGCAGCGCCGCTTTTTTGCCGGTTAGAAAATGCCAGCGGTTCGGGTCCGCGCCGAACCGCGCGCCCCATTTCGCCAGCACCGGCGGCGTGTCCGTGCGCGGGTCCACGGTGAGCGACAAGAGCTGCACGCCGGCGTCGTTCGCGATGAGCCGCTGGATTTCAGCCATGCGCTTGCTGACTTCGGGACACGTCAGCGAGCAGCTCGTGAACAGAAAACTGACGACGAGAATTTTTCCGTCAAAGTCCGCGCGCGTCGCCGTCCGCCCGATTTCATTGGTCAGCGAAAAGTCGCCGAGCATCCGCTCCTTGTCCGGCGCGAGGCCGTGAAATTGGTCGCGCCGCGACAAGGCCGCTGCGGCGAACCAACTGCCGACCCCCGCAGCGAGCGCCAGCGCAATGACGATGAGGAGGAAAAATTTCTCGTCTTTGCGCTGGGCGGTTGCGGTGCGGGTGTCTGGCGCGGCCGGCATTTTCAAAACATATAGCTCAGGCTCAATTTGAACAATGCCGGAGCGACGAGCTGGTTGCCGGTCATGTTTTGATAAACCGGAATTTCCACGTCCGCGTAAATTTTCACCGGATGCAGATGCAGTTCAATTCCCGGTGAAAGAAAAACCCGTTGGTAGCCGGAGTCTTCAGGGTCGGCGGCGGCACCGTTGTCGCGTCCGCGCCAGGAGCCGATGATTTGCGCGACCGGCGTGATTTTGACGCGGCCGAGCGAGAGGTTGTTGTAATAAATTCCCGCCACCGCGTCCACCTCCAGGCCCGGACGATAATCGCCCTGCTTGAGCGTCGGCACGTCCAGTTCGCCCTGCGCGAACCAACTGAAACTGTTGTCCGACGTGAGCTGGTGGCGGAAAAATCCACCGAGCAAAAGGTCCGTGCTGCCGGTGCCAATCTGCGTGTCGCGGTCCACCACGTCGGCGTCGCGGTTGTGGCTGCCGGTCGGCAGTTTCAAGCCGAACGTCACGCCGCTCGACAGGTCTTCGGAGAAGCCGGTGTAAATGCCTTTGAGCCGGATGTCGCCGAGGCCGTTCCAATTGCGGGAAACTACATTGGCCGGCGGCGCTCCAAAATTGGCATCGGTGCTGAACGTGCGCGTCCAATACGGCACTTCCACCTGCGCGCCCCAACTGCGGTTGAACATATATTGCAAACCGAGCGTGACGAAGTGCGTCTCGATTTCCTTGTCGCCATTGTTCGCGGCGGGCGCGGATGAGTTGCCGCTCCAGTTTTGGTTTTGATCCTGATAATCGTAATTCAGGAACGCCATGCCGCCCGCGCCCGAAGGCAGCATCCCGCTGGTGCCCACGTCAAAAACCCCGCAGCCGCACGCGCAGGCAAACGCCGCGCCCGGCACCAAAACGCCCGCCACCAAACCGACACCGACTTTTTTCATCTGCGAATTCAAATTTTTATTTTTCATTTTCAAAGTTAAACATTGCGAGAACGCACTGTGGCGTTCTCAGGTTAAAGGAATAAATTTTGCCGACGTCGCACGACGTTGGCGGAAATAACGCGAGGATTATGCGAAGCTGCCGCGCGGCGGCGGCACCGGCGGTTTGGCGAAAAAGGAAACGGCAAAAAGCTCCACGGGCGAAAAAACGAAAAATGGTTTCGGTGAAACCAGCGTGAATTTTTCCGCCGCCGGCGGAAATTCAATTTTCAGCGCGGGCGAAACCGCCGCAGATTTTTTCTCGGATTTTTTGGCGGCGGCGATGGCTTTGCACAACGGGCAGAGATGCTTCCCATCGAAAGTCTGCGCCACCGCTTCCGCGACGGACTGCGTGCGCAGATTGCTGGCGAGCATCGTCGTCCAGGCGACGGTTTGCAGCGCGGCCCAGTGCGCGCCCGTCGCCAGGACGAGCGCGGCCACCACGAACATTTTTCCGAAGCGCGCCAACACGGCGGGAACTTAAACCGGCATTGAAAAATCGCAAGTGGATTCACTTTCCTGCGTCAGCCGGTGGCGCGCGAACCTGCCGGCGGCAAATTCCTTTTGCAGTTTCACGTTTGTCCGCTAACTTGCCGGCATGCGTTTCATCGGCAATGTCATTGAAAAAATGCAGCGGCACCCCAAGCGCGTGGTGTTTCCCGAAGGCACGGAGCCGCGCATTTTGCAGGCGGCGCGGCAGTTTTACGCGCTGCGGCTCGGCGCGCCCATCGTGCTCGGCGACCCGGCGCAGGTGCGGGCCACGGCCGAGTCGCTGAAAATTTCCCTCGACGGCGTGCGCATCATCAATCCGGCGGCGAGCGAGGATCTGGAAAATTTCGCCGGCCGCCTTTACCGCCTGCGCCGCGAAAAGGGCCTGCGCCAGACCGAGGCGCGCGAGGCGATGCTCCAGCCGAATTTCTACGGCGCAATGATGCTGGCAATGCACCAGGCGGACGGCCTGGTTTCCGGCGCGTCGCACATCACCGGCAGCGTGCTGCGGCCGCTGTTTCAAATTGTCAAGGCCGCGCCGGAAATCGCGGCGGTTTCGAGCTGCATGGTCATGGAGGTCGAGGACACGCGCATCGGCGAAAACGGCGTGCTCTTCATGGCGGACTGCGGCGTGATTCCCGACCCGACGGTGGACCAGCTTGCGGACATCGCCGTGTCCACCGCGCGACTTGCGCGGCACATGCTCGGCGTGAAATCACGCGTGGCGTTCCTCTCTTTTTCCACGAAAGGCAGCGCGTCGCATCCGTCCGTCGGCAAGATGCAGGCCGCGACCGCGCAGGCGCGGCGCAAGGCGGAGCTGCTGAACGTGGAGGCGGATTTCGACGGCGAACTCCAGGTGGACGCCGCGCTGGTGCCGGAGATCGCGCAGCGGAAATTGTCGGAGAGCAAAGTGGCCGGCCGCGCGAACGTGCTGATTTTTCCCGACCTGAATTCCGGCAACATCGCCAGCAAGCTCGTCAGCCTCGTGGGCCGCGCGAATTCCTACGGGCAGATTCTGCTCGGCCTGAACCGGCCCGCCGCCGACGTTTCGCGCGGGTCGAGCGCGCACGACATTCTCGGCGTGGCCGCCATCATCGGCGTGCAGGCGACGGATTATCTGAAACTTTATCCGGGCGCCGACAAACAACTACCGGGCGACTGAATAAATTCTTAATCTTGCTCTTAATCCTAATCGTAATCGGGGAATGAGATTAAGAGCAAGATTACGATTAGGATTACGATTGAAATGAACACCTCGACGCCGCGCGTTTTCATCGCCGCCACGCGCCAGAACGACGGCAAGACCACCGCGTCGCTCGGCCTCATCGCCGCGCTGCAAAAATATTTTCCGCGCATCGGCTACATCAAGCCCGTCGGCCAGCGGTTCGTCCAGATCGAGGAGCAGAAAATTGACGAGGACTCCGTGCTGATGGACGCGGTGTATCATTTGAACTGTCCGCTGGTGGACATGAGCCCGATCGCCGTGGAGCCGGCGTTCACGCGGAAATATCTCCAGTCGGCGAACAACGAGGCGCTCGTCAAAAAAATCCAGGATTCGTTCGACCGCGTCGCGTGGGAAAAAGATTTTGTGCTGTGCGAAGGCAGCGGCCACGCCGGCGTCGGCTCGGTGTTTGATTTGTCCAACGCGCAGGTGGCCAAGACGCTCGGCTGCAAAGTCATCATTGTCACGCAGGGCGGCATCGGCAAGCCGATTGACGAGGTCTGTTTGAACCAGGCGCTGTTTGAAAAAGAGGGCGTCGAAATCATCGGCGTCATCATCAACAAGGTGCATGAGGAAAAAATCCCGGAGATCACGCAGTTCGTCCGGCGCGGGCTGCGGCGCAAAGGACTGGATCTGCTGGGCGTTTTGCCGCACGAGCAAATTCTCTGCAATCCGACCGTGGAATTGATCCGCGACGAATTGCGCGCGGAACTGCTGAACCAGCCGCCGACTTTGGACACGCCCGTGGATGACGTGGTGGTCGGCGCGATGGGCGCGCACAACGCGATGCAGTTTTTCAAGCGCGGCGTGCTGCTCATCACGCCCGGCGACCGCGAGGATATTCTGCTCGCGGCCGGGGCCATGACCAATCCGCAGGGCGAGGAGAAAATGGCGGGCATTGTCCTCACCGGCGGCCTGCGGCCGAGTGAAAATGTGCTGAAAGCGTTGCAGGCCATGCCCGTGCCCGTGCTGCTGGTCAAGGCCGACAGCTATCAAGTCGCCTCGAAAGTCCACAACCTCACCGTCAAGACGCGGCCGACCGACGCCAAAAAAATCGCGCTCATCCGCGACATCGTCGCCCAGCACGTCAACGTCAAAAAAATAATTGATTCACTTTGATTTTATGTCCCTGCCATTAAATCCTTTTCTAAAAACTTTGCCCACGTATCAACCCGGCCGGCCGATTGAAGAAGTCGCGCGCGAACTGGGTTTGCCCGTGGATTCGATCATCAAGGTCGCGTCGAATGAAAATCCATTCGGCCCGTCGCCGCTCGCCCTGGCCGCGATGCAAAAGGCGATTGCTGGCGTGAACCTTTATCCTGACGGCAATGCGTTTTATCTGAAACAAAAGCTGGCCTCGAAACTCGGCGTGGAAACGGCGCACCTCGTTTTGGGCAACGGCTCGAACGAAATCATTGAGTTCGTCGGCCGCGCGCTGCTTGGTAGTGGCACAGGCGTCTCGCCTGTGAGCGGCGACGACACCGGCAAGCTGCCGGTGCCACTAAACATCGTCGTGTCGCAATACTGTTTCGCGATTTATCCCATCGTCGCCAAAATGTTCGGCGCGAGCGTCACCACCGTGCCGGCGAAAAATTACGGCCACGATTTGCCCGCGATGCTCCGCGCCATCACGCCGCAGACGCGGATTGTTTTTGTCGCGAATCCGAACAATCCCACCGGCACGCTTGCGGCGCGCGAAGATTTGATCCAGTTCGTCAACGAAGTGCCGGACGACGTGCTGCTGGTGATGGACGAGGCTTACATCGAATTTTTGGAGGACGCGGTGGATTTGATTCCGCTCATCCGCCTCGGTGCGCGGAAGAATTTGATTTTGATGCGGACGTTCTCAAAAATCTACGGGCTAGCCGGCCTACGCATCGGCTACGGTATTGCCGCGCCGGAACTCATTTCCGCGCTGGAAAAAATCCGGCAGCCGTTCAACGCCAACCTGCTCGCGCAGGCCGCCGCGCTCGCCGCGCTGGACGACGACGAACACGTCCGCAAAACAAGGCGGAACAATTTCGCCGGGCTGGAATTTTTCGCAAAGGCGTTCCGTGAACTGAAGCTCGAATACGTCCCGTCGTTCGCCAATTTCATTTTGGTGCGCGTCGGCGAAGGCCAGAAAGTTTTTGACGCGATGCAAAAGCTCGGCGTGATTGTGCGGCCCATGGGCGGCTACCAGTTGCCGGAGTGGATCCGCATTTCCATCGGCACGCAGAAGGAAAACGAGCGCTGCCTGGATGCTTTGATTAAATCTTTGTAATCGTTGGCGTGTTCGGGGTTGCGCGGCATGGGACGGTGGTTTAATCTTTCACCATGAGTTCGGCCGCCCAAGAATTGATCGGCATTGTGGACGCCTTGCCCGAGGACAAGGCGCGTGAGGTCGTGGATTTTGCGCGGTTTCTCCAACAGCAAAACGGCGACCGCGAATGGGAACGCATCCTCGCCGAACGCCGCACCTACCCGAAGTTGGAACAATTCGCTGCGGCCGCCTTGCGCGAAGGCGCGGCGGAACCGCTTGACCCGTCCAAGCTGTGATTTCCCAAGTCCGGCCTTCTTTTTGGCGCGCTTACGAGCGGCTCGCGCCTTCCGTCAAAGCCCGCGCCCGGCTGGCATATCAACTCTTTGCGGACAACCCGGAACATCCGTCGCTGCGCTTCAAAAAACTTCAGGGCGGCGGTGAAATCTGGTCGGTTCGCGTCAGCGAACAATACCGCGCCGTAGGCGTCCGTTCGGGCGACACGATTCAATGGATCTGGATCGGCACGCACAACGAGTTCGACCATCTCTTTTCGTAAAAGCCGGGCGGCCGGAAGTTTGCCCAAAATAATTGTTTGAATCGCGCTGGAAACACGCTAGTTATTCCGCGCTGAAATGAAACCGACCGACCTGCGGGGCATCCTGCAATACATTCCGCAATTCCGCGAGCGGACGTTCGTCCTCGCGCTGGACGGCGCGATCGTGACCGATGAAAATTTCGCCACGCTCCTGCTGGACGTGGCGGTGCTGCGCTCGCTGAACATCCGCGTGGTGCTCGTCCACGGCGCGTCGGCGCAGATCAAATTGCTCGCCGAAGAGCAGAAAATTTCCGCCTCGGACCTCGACGGCGCGGGCATTACCGACGCCGCCACGCTGAAACTCGCGCTTACGGCCGCCAACCGACTGACGCACGAAATCCTCGAAGGGCTTTCGGCGAACGACCTCCGCGCCGTTTGTCCAAACGCCGTCATCGCGCATCCGCTCGGCATCATTCAGGGCGTGGATCATTTATTCACCGGCAAAGTCGAGCGCGTGGATGTGGACATGCTCCAGACGCTGCTGGCGCAGGGAATTATTCCGATTATTCCGCCGCTCGGTTTTGACGGCGACGGCAAGACGTATCGCGTCAATTCCGACAGCGTGGCGGTGGCGGTGGCCGAGGCGTTGAAGGCGGTGAAGCTGATGTTCATCACGCCGCACGACGGCATTCTCGTGCAAGGCCGGCTCGTGCGGCAGATGCTGCTGGCGGATTTTGAATCCGTGCTGGCGCTGCAAAAAAACGACATCACGCCGGAACAGCTTTCCAAGGCGCTGCACACGGTGGCCGCGTGCAAGGCGGGCATTCCGCGCGTCCACGTCATCAACGGCAAGGTGGACGAAGGTTTGCTGGCGGAAGTGTTTTCCAACGACGGCATCGGCACGCTGATTTACGCGAACGAATACCAGCAGATCCGCCGCGCCATGAAAAAAGACGTGCGGGCGATCCAGTTGCTGACCAAGGCGGCGGTCGAGTCGGCGGAACTGGTGAAGCGGACGCGGGCGGTGATTGAAAAAAATCTCGGCGACTATTTTATTTTTGAAATTGATAAAAATCCCGTGGCCTGCGTGGCGCTGCACGTTTTTCCTGAACAGAAAAAAGGCGAGCTCGCCTGTCTTTACGTCAACCCCGCGCACGAAAACCACGGCATCGGGAAGAAGCTGATCCAGTTCGTCGAGAACAAGGCGCGCGAAATGGGCCTGGCGGAACTGCTCACGCTCTCGACGCAGGCGTTCACTTATTTCCAGTCGAAAGGCGGTTTTGCCGAGGGCACGCCGGACGATCTGCCACCCGCGCGCCGCGACAAATACGACCAGAGCGGGCGCAACTCCAAGGTGCTGGTGAAAAAACTGGTCAAGGCGTGAGCCATGAACCGACGCGTTCCCGTTTGGCTGATGAGCGCGGCGGTGCTGTTGACTTCCGGCTGCGCGAGCCTGCGTTTTATGAATTCCCAAAATAAAATTCCCGAAGCCTGCCGCGCCACCTGCGCGCGGCTGAAGGTGGCGCCGACAAAATATGTTTTAACGGTGAACATCGCCGCCCAAACCGTTTCGCTGTTCGCGGACAAAAAATTTGTCAAAAAATTTCCCTGCTCCACTTCGCGCTTCGGCATCGGGCAGATTGAAGGCTCGAACCGCACGCCGCTCGGCCTCCACCGCATCGCGGAAAAAATCGGCGGCGGCGAACCGGCGGGAACCGTTTTCAAGTCGCGCGAAATCGTCGGCCACACGGCGCAGCCGGAATTTGCCGACGCCAAAATCACCACGCGCATTTTGTGGCTGGAAGGGCTGGAACCGGGTTTCAATCAAGGCGGCGATGTGGATTCGCACCGGCGCTACATTTACATCCACGGCACCGCCGACCAGGATTCCATCGGCGCGCCGGCCTCGTGCGGCTGCATTCATCTCGCCGATGGCGACCTGGTTTTTCTGTTCGACTTGCTGCCCGGCGGCACGCTGGTGTGGATTGCGGAAAAGTAAATGCCCGCTGTCGGCGCGGAATTGACTTGGCTGGTTTCGGCGGTTAGCCTTTGGACCGAATGCAGGAAATCATCGAGCAACTGCTCATTTTGCAGGACCGCGACCGGAAACTCCTTCGCGTCACTCAGGAACTCGCCCAGATCGGCCCCGAACGCGACGGCCTGCGCGCCAAAGCCGCCAGCACGCAGGGCCGGCTGGAGGCCGCGAAGCTGCGCGTGAAACAAGTCGAGTCCGAACGCAAACAGCGCGATTTGGAAATCGAGGCCAAGAAATCGCAGATCGAAAAATATCTCAACCAGCAGTTGCTCACGCGCAAGAATGAGGAATACAAGGCGCTCGCGCACGAAATCGAAATGGCCAAGGAAGTGATTTTCAAAATCGAGGACGCGCAAATCGTCCTGATGGAACAGGCCGAGGCGGCGCAAAAGGAAGTTGCCCACGCCACCGCCGAGGCCGCCGCCGCAAAAAAACTTTTGGACGACCAGATCGGCGAGCTGGACGCGCGCGAGGCGGTTTTGAAGACGGAATTTTCCGCGTTGACCGGCGACCGCGCGCAACTGGCGTCCGCCGTGGACGAATCCACGCGCAACCGCTACGAGCGCATTTTCAAAAGCAAGGGCGAGAACGTCGTGGTCGGCATCGAGCACAGCGCGTGCGGCGGCTGTCATATGAAGCTGCCCGCGCAAATCGTGACCCACTGCCGCGCCCAGCAGCCGGAGCTTGTCACCTGCCCGAGCTGCGGTCGGATTCTGTATTTCACCCGCGACATGATTTTGACGGCGGCGGATTGAAGGGCGGCTGAATTTTTTCGGGCCGGGCGAAAGCGGTTTGGCCCGGTTCTATTGCGGCCGGAAACGCCGGTTCAAGCACCTATCGCCAAGATGGTTCCCGCCGTGATGAACGCATCGCGCAACTTCCCGGTCTATTCGTTGTTGGAATAATTGACCGTCAATACTATCATTCACACGCTTATGAAAACTTTTTTTTACAGCAAAACCGTGATGGCGCTCGCTGTGGCTGCGGCCGCGACGACGACTATGGTCTGCCAGACGCAGGCGCAGCAGCCGGCACCACCGCCGACGGGCGGCAGCGCGCTGCCATCGGACATTGATCCGTCCAGCCCGCTCGCGCAGGTCATCAAACTCGCGCAGGCCGGGATGAGCGCCGACGTCATCAGGAATTACATCGCCACCTGTCCCGGCACGTTCAATCTCGACGCGGGAAAAATTGTTGAACTGAACGACCTCGGCGTGCCCACGGACATTGCCAACGCGATGATGGATCACGACAAAAATATTTCCGCGCCCGCGCCCGCGCCCGTCGTCGCGCCGCCGCCGCCGGCAGACGGTTCCGATTCCGCGCCGCCGCCGGATGTGAGTGCGAACTATTTCGACGACACGCTGACGCCCTACGGCTCGTGGGTGGTGATCGAAGGCTATGGCCGCTGCTGGCGGCCGACGACGGTGATTTATGATTCCGCCTGGCAGCCTTACTGCGACCGGGGCCACTGGGTTTATAGCGACCACGGCTGGTATTGGGATTCGGATTATGCGTGGGGCGCGACGTTCCATTATGGGCGCTGGTTCCGGCACGCGCAGTTTGGCTGGTGCTGGTGGCCGGACACGGTCTGGGCGCCTTCGTGGGTCACGTGGCGCTCCAGCAGTGATTATTGCGGCTGGGCGCCGCTGCCGCCGTTCACGGTTTTCCAACCGGGCGTCGGATTTTTATATCGCGGTGCCAGCGTGGCGGTCGGTTTTGATTTTGGACTGGAAGCGGGCTGTTTCACGTTCATCGCGCCGGATCATTTTTGCGAACACAATCCGCGTTTATTCCGCGTCGAACATGAGCGCGTGCCGGAAATTTTCCACCGGACCACCATCGTCAACAATTACAACGTCCATGACCGCGTCATCGTCAACGGCGGCATTTCCGTGGACCACTTCAACGCCGGTGGCCGCCGGCCCATCCAGGTCGTCGCCGTCGCGCAAATTCCCAACGCCGGCCGCCAAGGCTGGCACGGCAATGAAGCCGGCGGCAACAACCAGCTTCGCCACGGCCCGGAGCTGCGCAACGAGCGGAACAATAACGCGCCCGGGGTTCGCGAGCCGGAACGAGGCCAGCCGACGCCCGCGCCGAATCGTAATTTCAATGAAACTTCGCCGGCCCATCCGCAGTCGCCCGCGCCGTCCGGCAACCGGTCGGGTTTGCGGGAAGAAACCGCGCATAATCCTGTGACCGCGCCCAACCCCAGCACGCACAGTTCGCCGCCGGCGGCCAGTGTTCCGGCCAGCCGCGAACAGCCGCGCAATTATTCCGGCGAAACGCCGGGACGTTACAATCCGCCGGCCGTGACGCCCGCGCCGGAGCGCAGCCAGCCGTCCGCGCCGCCGGTGGTCACGTCGCCGCGCAATTCCCCGCCGCCGGCCCCGTCCGCGCCGGCCCCGGCACCCAGCGCGCCGCGCAGTTCGGGAAGTTCCGACAAAGACAAACAAAATCATTGAAACGGTTTCTTCCGCCCACGCCGCGCCGGCAACGTCGCGGCGTTTTTGCTTTTGCCGCCGCGCCGCCGCTGGCAACCTTTTCGCGTGGGAATTTCCGTGCGACAATTTGAGCAGATGCAAGCGCGCCTCGGCGGCAAGCCGGCGCGCACGCCGGCGATTTCCGCGCCGGCCATGCGTCACGCGTTCCGCGTCGCGCAAACGATTTTGGGCGTTGACCCTTCGCTGCGCGGCACGGGCTACGGCGTCATCCAAACTGGAAAACCAAATCCGTTGGTGTTGGCGCAGGGCACCATCGCCTGCCCGAAAGACTGGGAACGCTCGCGCTGTCTCGCCCGCATTTCGCAAACGCTGCGCGAAGTGGTGAAACGATTCAAACCGGATATTTGTGTCGTCGAAGGATTGTTTTTCGCGCAGAATATCAAGACCGCCATCATCATGGGCGAGGCGCGCGGCGCGGCGCTTGCGGCGGTGGCGGAAGCCGGGCTGGATATTTTTGAAATCGCGCCGCGCAAGGTGAAACAGGCCATCGTCGGCTACGGCGCGGCGCAGAAAATCGCCGTCGCCAAAATGGTGCAGCGGATGCTGAACCTGGCCGAGCTGCCCGCGCCCGACGCGGCGGACGCGCTCGCGCTCGCGCTGGCGCTCGCGCAGGAAAATTCGCGGCATGGTTTGAATGCACCGAAGAAAATTTAGCCACAGATTAACACAGATGAAACACAGATTTGTTTATCCGCAGATGCCGCAGGTTTTCGCGGATTCAATTTCAATCTGCGTTCGTCGGCGAAATCTGCGGATGCTTTTTGTCCCGCGTTTCATCTGTGTTTCATC
>Ga0182030_10007831_pt1 | contig 22224 bp, 21 predicted proteins | sample 812S3MmetaG_FD_121299 | JGI IMG/M metagenome (GOLD analysis project Ga0182030, IMG submission 121299) | Permafrost microbial communities from Stordalen Mire, Sweden - 812S3M metaG (Illumina Assembly) | ecosystem: Environmental > Terrestrial > Soil > Wetlands > Permafrost | place: Sweden... | reverse complement strand
TGCGGCGAACTGGTGATTGCGTATGGGCAGACGGAAACGTCGCCTGTGGTGACCATGAGCGACGCCGCCGATTCGATTGAGATTCGCGTGAACACCGTGGGGCGCGCGATGCCGCAGACGGAAATTCAGATCGTTTCAACTGCAACCGGAGAGACTTTGCCGGCAGGCGAGCAGGGCGAGGTGTGCGTGCGCGGGTATGCGCTGATGAAAGGCTACGACGGCGACGCGGAGGGCACGGCGCAGGTGATCCGCGAAGATGGCTGGCTGCGCACCGGCGACCTGGGAATCATGCGCGAAGACGGATGCATTCACCTGACCGGCCGTTCGCGGGATGTGATCATTCGCGGCGGTGAGAATATTTATCCGCGCGAGGTGGAGGAATTTCTCTACACCCACCCCAAGGTAGACGAGGCACAGGTGGTGGGAATTCCGAACGCGCGGCTCGGCGAGATTGTTGCGGCGTGGGTAAGGCTGAAACCAGGCGTGGAAGCGACGGAAGAGGAGATTCGCGCGTTCTGCCAAGGGCAGATTGCCTACTACAAGGTTCCCGAACACGTGCGCTTTGTGGATGATTTTCCGGCAACGCTGTCCGGGAAGATCCAAAAGTACAAGATTCGCGAGTTTGAGATTGAGGCGCGGGGGTTGCAGTCGGTGGCGAACGCGGCTACAGCGTAAGAGGACGGCCCTAAGGCCCCAGTTCGTGCCGTCTCGGATTCAAGGCCGCCACTCAGCTGGAAACTCGACGATGCGTAGGCGCTATCTGGAGTAAATTGGGCTCATGAAAACAGGCGGAACCGTGCTCGCATTCGCGCTGATTCTAGGAACATCGAGCCTTTGTGTCGCACGTGGTGGACCAGCCGCACAGCTCCCAACATCCACGGTATCTCAGGTTCAAAAAGTCGATTCAGTCTTGATCTTGAAGAAGGAACACGTTCTTGAGTTGTTTGCTGGCGGCAAAGTCATCCGAACCTACAAAGTGGCTCTGGGACGCGGCGGTCTTGCCCCCAAGGAACGAGAAGGGGACGCACGAACGCCGGAAGGCCACTATGTGATTGACGCTCGCAACGCGGACAGCCACTATCACCGGGCACTGCACGTCTCCTATCCCAGTGTGGACGACCGGAAACGCGCGGCGAAGCTCGGTGTCCCTCCGGGAGGAGCCATCATGATTCACGGACTCCCGAATGGCATGGAGTGGCTGGGTGCCTCGCATCGACTCTACGACTGGACACTGGGTTGCATTGCGGTCACAGATGACGAAATCGATGAAATATGGGAATTGGTGCCGGTGGGCACGCCTGTCGAAATCAGGCCGTGACACCGCCAGTCTGCCCTAATTCACAGCCGCCGAATCAAAGTCCTGATTGCTTTCTAGCCGACAGAGTGGAAGAATGAGTTGGAGGCTTCCCATGGCGCTTCAACTCAGTCCGGAGCAGGAGCAGGTAGTCGGGCAGGCGATTCACGCCGGTCTGATTCGTATCCCTGACGACGTAATTGGGGTCGGAGTTGAAATCATCCGGCAGCGTCTGGAGGCACGGGAATCCGCCGGTGCACCGCTCAGCGCGGAAGAGTGGCGCAGCGAACTGCACGCTTGGATTCACAGAAATCCTGCCAACACGCCTCCGTTGTCGGACGAAGCGATGAGCCGGGAATCCATCTATGGTTCTCGCGGCCTCTAAATGGCGATTCTGCTGGACACTAACATTCTTCTACTCGTATCGCAACCGCATGTTCCGCATTCGCCGATCGCCGAACGAGCACTCGATGTGCTTCGCGGCAGAAATGAAACGCTGCTCATAGCGTCGCAGAATATTGTCGAGTTTTGGGCCGTCGCAACCAGGCCAGCGACAGAAAACGGCCTTGGCTTTACGGTCGATCATGCGATGAGGCAAGTACTCGCTCTCAAGCGGCTCTTCACATTACTGCCTGAGCAGCCGTTACAGAGCGAATGGGAGCGGCTCGTCGCCACTTATCGCGTTGCCGGCAAGAACAGCCATGACGCCCGTCTGGTTGCCGCAATGACAGTTCATGGCACGAGAACCGTCCTGACTTTCAACGTCCAGGATTTCACTAGCTACGCGGAAATCACTGTCCTCGATCCCCGAACGGTCGTCTGAGAAAACAGCCTCCCGGCTTACTCCCCATCGCACTACCGGACGGGAATCTCCAGCAGAACCGCGATGTACTGGCGGACCTTGGCGATCGTGTTTGCCGGGGCTCTGGAGTAGAACTCCGCTCCTCGCCCTTCCCAATTCATGCTCTTCATTTGCAATCTACATATGGACCATTTATTATGGACCATATCGGAGACGCACAACGATGCCTGCAAAAAGCGAGGAAATTATTGGCGTGACCGCGTTCAAATCTCAATGCCTTGGCTTGATCGACGACGTCGCTCGGGGAAAGACCGGACGGGTTGTGCTGCTGAAGCATAATCGCCCTGTTGCCGCCATCGTGCCAATCCGCGGAGTTGAAGAAGAGTGCGTCGATCTTTGGGGCGCCATGAGCGGTACGGTGACTGTCGCACCCGGCGTCGATCTGACAGATCCCACTGGCGAGATCTGGGACGCGGAAATCTAAAGTGCCTAACCCGGTTCTTCTGGATACCTGCGCCGCGATCTGGCTTATGAGCCACGCTCCCCTATCGGCTGCCAGCCGGACAGCGATTCGCACGGCCCAAGCTGCCAATCTGGGGGTCTACCTCTCGCCATTCACCGCTTGGGAGATCGGGACGCTGGTGTCGAAGGGCAGGCTTCACCTGACACTTTCGCCCGAAGTCTGGTTCGACACTCTGCTGGCACTGCCGGGAGTGCGGTTAGCGGCCCTCACTCCGAAGGTTCTTATCGGTTCAACGGCATTACCGGGAAGTCCGCCGAGCGACCCCGCGGATCGCATCATCGCTGCAACCGCGCGGCTTTATGGCTACCGTGTGATCACCCGCGACAGCAAACTGCTGGACTACGCGAAACAAGGTCACATTCTCGCCACCGGCTGTTGACCCCACGGATTCAAGCCTTCGACCTCGCTGGAATCACAGTGACGCCTGCGCGCATTGCGGAGTGAATTGGATTCGCTACTACTTGACCGGAATCTGCAGCAATACTGCAATGTATTGCCGCACCTTGGCGATCATGTTTGCAGGGGCTTTGGAGTGGAATTCCGCTCCACGCCCCTCCCAATCCATGCTCGTCAGTTGGTCGACCAGCACAGCCCCTTCCACACTCCCAACCTTTATCGGCAAAGAGAAGGGATACGGTTTGACCTTGCTGGTCAAGGGACAAACCACCGCCAAACCGCTGGCCCGGTTGTAGCGGAGATCGGTCAAGACCAGGGCAGGCCTGCGCTTGGCCTGTTCCCGGCCCACCTGGGGATCGAAGTCCAGGAAGACAATGTCGCCAGTGTCCGGAACGTACTGGTTCACCATTCGACGGCTTCCCTCCCAATCTCCGGCCCGAGTGAAATCTCCGCATAGCGATTCTCCGGGCTGATTTGGGCGACCAATTCGGACAGGGTTGGGATCTCTCCTACCCGATGCAATTGCACAACCCCGTCGGCAGCTACCGCGATCTCCAACGGATCGCCAAGTTGCAGGTTAGCGTCTTCAGCAATGGGCTTCGGAATCCGCACCGCCAAGCTGTTTCCCCATTTCAGCACTTGAGCCTGCATAATCCCTCCCGTAGATACATTGTATCATCGCGGATTTCACGCGCGAAATCAAGCTGCTGACCTAAGCTGCCGTGGCGACCGCAGCCGAGCGCGTGATGGTCACGACCGTGATGTCATCCTCCTGACCGAACCTCTTTGCCGCTTCGGCAATAATGGCCGCGGGCTCGGTAGAGATGGCCTTGGCGCGCTCGAATCCGAATAACTCACCCTTCTGGTTCTGGGCTTCGACCACTCCATCGGAATAGAAAGTGAGACAACTACCGGGCTCGATGCGGAATTGGGTAGGTTCGTAGCGCACTCCAACTGCGACGCCCAGCGGCAGCGCGCCGGGCAATTCTATTTCTTTTCCGTCGAGATAGGGCGACAGGTGGCCGGCATTGGCGATGGTGACTGCGCCGTTGGCGGTGATATGCGCGGCAAGGGCAGTGGAGAATCCACCATCGGAGCGGCCAACGAGTCGCTCATTGAGTCCCGTAAGCAACTCGGCTGGGTCCTTTGTGTATTCGCTCAAACCGTAGATAGCGCCTACCAGGACTGAGACCCGCATGGCTGCAGGGAGCCCCTTGCCCGCCACGTCGCCGACGACGATCACCAGGCCGCCATCGCCCGCCGGCAGAATCTGGAAGAAATCGCCGCCAACCTGCTGCGCCGGCTCGTACACGGAGTCAACTGTAAAGCCCGGCACGATTTCGCGATGCTCTGGAAGTAAAACGTTCTGGACTTCCTTTGCAGCGGCAAGCTCGGTTTCGATGATGGCCTGGCGGCGGCTCATGGTGCTGGAGCGGAGCAGCATGATGATGGCCAGCGAGAGCGAGGAGAGAACTCCCGATACGTAACTGAGCGGAATTGCAAAGGGGCCGGCAGGAAAGCGGTCGATGAGCCTCAGGCCGTGCAGAGCGACGTCGTGCAACGCCGGGAACTGAAACATCGTATCCAGCGCGACTTCGGTGTAGAGGTAAAGACTGAAAAGCGTTACAGGGATAAGAAGAATGCCCGCCTCGCGATTGCCGCGCCGCCAGTGAATGGCAAGCACAATGGGCACGACAATGGAAAGCATGGCGATGAAGGGAAGATTGCCGATGAATTGAAATTGCAGGGGCGCAATGAAGTAGAGCGATTGAAACCCGCTGTATGCGTTCATTAGACCGGAAACGATCAGTACGATGCGCCACCGCCAGCCGATGCGCTGATGGACGAAGGCGAAGTACATCGACACCATGATGTACGGGGCGAGAGCACGAATCAGGATTACCGGGATTTGCCAGCCCTGAGCAATGTCGTGGAACGTGGTGATGAGGGGGATGGCCGCTTCGACCGTGCTCAGCAGGCACGCTGCGAAGACCCAGAGATACTCGGTTTGACGCCGCTGAGCGCTGTAGAGCACCAGTGCGACGATCCCAAGACCGATGGCAAAGAAACGATCCAGCCAGACCACCGCGTTTTGTCCGATGATACCGAGCCAGGCGTTGCGATAGAGCGCGTCCTGCTGCCCGAGGGTAAGATTCTGTGCATCGAAACCTGGGGACTGGGCGTCCCACTCGACTTGGGAAATGTGAACCCGCATGGCAATGACAAGCGTGCCGGAAGCCAGCAGGCGATCGGGAATGGACTTTAAAACGACGGCATCCAGGGTATAGGGAACGAAAGGTACGATCGACCCTGAGACGATCAGCGGTTCGCCATTGACATAGACTTCGTATGCTTTGGAGATTGAGTTCTCTTTAAGCCCCATGCCGGTCTGGTCCGGGCTCACCTTCACCTTCAGGCGATACCAGATCACTTCCGGATGTTCGCGCGGAAAGAGGTGCCTGATGTCCGAGTGCGAATCGAATTTGATCCACTGTGAGTCGTCGAAATCGGGGCGGGCGTAGGCTGGGTCGTCCCCGGCATGGATGAGCCAGGTGGCGCCCAGATCCACCGGTTGACGCAGATTGGTGGCGTCAAAGGTCTGGGCGGGAGCGGCTTCGACAGCCAACATGAGGCCCAGCAGGGTCAAGGCGGCGGCAGACAACAGGCGCGTGGGCAGGCAGACGTAGTTCAAGAAGGCCATAGGGTGAACGGGACCTCTTGGTGATTCCAGTTCACCCTATCATTCCGGCAAACGTAAGCCCATAAGAATTTCAGTTGGCTGCGCTATTTTGGGCGTGTTGCTGCGAGGTTCACCGCGGGGCGGCTACAGCGAAACCAGAGTGACTGTACCCCGAAGCCGCAGCGCTCAAGTCGACGCGACCCCAAGGAGCGGCGACCCTGCACAAGACTCCACAGGGCACACCTACTCTGGTTTCGCTCTAGCCGTTCAGGTAGCGGCGCAGATCTTCGGGGTGGTTGCAGTGCGCGGATGCAGTTTCGCGCGAGACGCGGCCGGCGCGCACGAGTTCGGCCAGCGACTGCTCCATGGTTAGCATTCCTTCCGCACGGCCGGTCTCGATGTTGGCGCGGAGTTGATGGTCGTCTCCGCGGCGAATCAGATTTCGTATCGCATTGTTCGCGAGCAGAATCTCAACCGCGGGGTAACGGCCGATTCCATTGGCGGCCGGCAGCAGTTGCTGTTGAATGACGGCCAGGAGCGCCAGAGAGAGCTGTTGGCGGATCTGCGACTGATAGCCCGATGGAAAAGTGTCGAGAATACGCGAGACGGTCTGGGCGGCATCGTTGGTGTGCAGCGATGTGAGGACCAGGTGGCCGGTTTCGGCTGCCGTCAACGCCGCGGCCATGGTCTCGCTGTCGCGCATTTCGCCTACGAGGATCACGTCCGGGTCTTGCCGCAAGACCGCGCGAACCGCCTGCGCGAAGCTCATCGTGTCGCTTCCTAGTTCGATTTGTTCCACGAGCGATTTGCGATTTGTATGCTGGTACTCGACCGGATCTTCAATGGTAATGATGTGATCGCGGCGGCTGGCGTTGATGCGATCGATCAACGCCGCCATGGTGGAGGTTTTGCCGCAACCCGTGGCGCCGGTCAGGAGCACCAGCCCTTGTCGCCGCTCGGCCAGCATGGTGAGCGACGCGGGCAGGTGAAGCGATTCCAGTGTTGGAATCTGTGCCGGAAGAAGACGGATGGAGGCAGCGAGGGTGCCGCGCTGAAAGTGGAAATTGGCGCGAAATCTTCCTGTTGAGCCGCGCACAAAACAGAAGTCCACACACCGGCGTTTCTCCAGCTCTTCCTGCTGAGCGGGAGTGAGTAGAGGAAGCAACAGGCTGCGAATGTTCTCGGCCGAAAGCACTGGGCCGGAGTCCGCGATTAACTCTCCGTTCACACGCAACGTGGCCGGAGAGCCCGCAACGAGGATGATATCGGACGCGTGGTTTTGCGCTGCGGTTGCCAGAAGCTGGTCGATGGACCTCTTTTCGCTCGACTTGGCAGCGGTCGCCGCACGGTTGAGCTGATCCACCAGCTTCGACAGTTCATTCTCACGTTCATCCATCGGCAAATGATAGGGTCCCAGATGTATCGACGCAAAGTTTGCCCATCGCGCTCGCAGGGGTTAGCCTAGGAGCAACAAATAATTGCGGACAAATCAAGCCGCCATCGCTGCGCATTGCAGGAAGTGAGAATAATTCGCGCATGTCAGAATCGGTTTCTATCTGTGTAATTGGATCGGGCTATGTAGGGCTCGTTGCGGCCGTGTGTTTTGCGGAGATGGGTCACCACGTCATTTGCGTTGACAACGACGAGGAAAAGGTGAAGACACTCCGTGAGGGTGGCGTGCCTATTTTCGAGGACCTGCTACCGGAATTGCTTGCCAGGCACCGCGACCGCGGCGTCGAATTCACCGCCGACCTGGGCGGCGCAGTGGAACGAAGCGAAGCGATCTTCATCGCCGTGGGCACGCCGCAGGGCGACACGGGCGCTGCCGACCTCTCCTATGTGGAGGCCGTCGTTTCAGAGATCGCGCGCCACATCAACTCGTACAAGGTAATCGTGGAAAAAAGCACTGTGCCGGTTTACACCAACGATTGGATACAACGCGTGCTGCAACGTCACGGCGTGGACAGGATGAGCTTCGATGTGGTGTCGAATCCGGAATTTCTGCGCGAAGGAACTGCCGTGCTCGACTTTTTGCACCCTGACCGCATTGTGATTGGCGCGAATAGCGAGCGCTCGGCCGAGGTGCTGCGGCAAATCTATGCGCCGCTCACAGACGGCAGCTACTACGATCGACCTGGCGCGCTTTCCGGCGCGTGCAGTGCTGCCCATCCGGCGCGTGTCGTGGTCACCTCGGCACAGAGCGCTGAACTGATCAAGCATGCTTCCAATGCATTCTTGGCGCTGAAGATTTCATTCATCAATGCAGTGGCTAACCTGGCCGAGACGGTAGATGCGGACATTGAGGACATCGCGGAGGGCATGGGGCTGGACAGCCGCATTGGCCCCAGGTTCCTGCGCGCCGGGCTGGGCTACGGAGGGAGCTGCTTCCCGAAAGATGTGGCTGCCTTTCACTGGGTGGCGCAACAAAAGGGCATCGACTTTCGGCTTTTGCAGGAAATTCGCAAGATCAACGAAACGCAGCGCGACATCTTTTTCAACAAGGTCTTGTCGGCGCTTTGGACGCTCAGAGGCAAGCGGCTCACGGCGCTGGGTCTGGCTTTCAAGGGCGATACGGACGACATTCGCGACTCGCCCGCTATCGAGGTCATTAAGAGACTGCTGGAAGCTGGAGCCATCGTCACGGCTTACGATCCGGCGGCGATGGAACGCGCGAAGGCCGTGCTGCCCCCGACAGAGAAGATGCGCTATGCGGGCGAGCTGTACGATGCGGCCAAGGATGCGGACGCGGTGCTGATTCTGACCGACTGGAAGGAATTTGGATCGATTGACCTGGTCCGGCTGAACCAGGTGGTGCGTTTTCCTATCGTCATCGACGGACGCAATCTCTACAAGCCGGAAAAGATGCAGGGGCAGGGATTTACTTATGTCAGCGTGGGGCGGCCGGCGAGCTATAACGCGCAGCAGGGCAAACCGAAGGGCATGGTATCTTAGGGAGCTAGAAGGGGCAGTTGAATGGCGCTCCATCGTTTTTGACTGAAAATCTTTGGCCCGCGAAAGTTGAACCTGTCGCATGCACGCTCTTGTAACCGGCGCTGCCGGATTTCTCGGCTCCCACCTCACCGATCGTCTTTTGGGCGAGGGACATTCCATTCTCGGGGTCGATAACTTTTCTACCGGAGACGCAGACAACATTGCCCACCTGGCGCATGAGCCACGCTTTCACTTCGAGGAGCGGGATATCTGCCACCCCTTCGATCCCGGGCCGGTCGATTACGTATTCAATTTCGCTTCGCCGGCGAGCCCCCCGGGATATATGCGGCTGGCGATCGAGACTCTGCGCGTTGGGTCGGTTGGAACGGAAAACTGCCTTGAGATCGCCGCGAAATACGGGGCCGGGTTTCTGCACGCGTCCACCTCGGAGTGCTACGGCGACCCGCTGGTGCATCCTCAGACGGAAGAGTATTGGGGCAATGTCAATCCTGTAGGACCGCGGTCTGTTTACGACGAGGCGAAGCGCTATGCGGAGGCGCTGGTGATGGCCTACAACCGGTCTCGCGGAGTAAATACTCACCTGGTCCGTATCTTCAATACGTATGGGCCGCGGCTGCACCCGAGCGATGGGCGCGTGATTGCGAACTTCATGATGCAGGCTCTGCGGGGCGAACCCTTGACGGTCTATGGGGATGGCGGCCAGACGCGGAGCTTCTGCTATGTCGATGACCTGATCGAGGGAATTCTGCGGCTTTCACGGTCGGACGAGCACATGCCCGTGAACATTGGGAACCCCGACGAGTTCACGATTCTGGAGTGTGCGCAGGCTGTGCTGGAGGCGACCGCATCGAAGAGCGAGTTGCAATTCGAGGCTTTGCCCGAGGACGATCCTACAAGGCGTTGCCCGGACATTTCGAAAGCACGGACGCTGCTGGGCTGGGAGCCGAAGATCACGCTCAAAGAAGGGTTGGCCAAGTGCCTGCCGTTTTTCAAGAGCAGAGCTGGCACTGCGCAAACGTGAAGCCTGCGTCGACCAATGCTCCCGCTGACTTGCTGACTCGCTATCCCCGCAAAGCGGGGGCTAACTTGCTGAATTCTGTTCCAAAAATTCCTTCATCTTTCCTTGCACCGTTGAGTTTTCCGCAGCCTTGGGCAAGCCCCAAAAAGAGCAGTTCATTGCTTGAAAAGCGAGAGCGGGATCATGTCTCCCATGGCGCGGTAGCCAGCGGGGGATGGATGCAAGTGGTCGCCGGAATCGAATTGGGCGGCTAGATGATCTGGATGGCTCCTGTCGGCAAGAGTCTTGTCAAAATCGATTACGGCGTCGAAGTGGCCGGGAGTGCGTATCCATTGGTTGATCGCCTGACGGTCGGCTTCGTTGCTGGCTGGGGGATGGTAGTAGTCGGAGCCGGTGTACGGAAGAATGGTTGCGCCGTAGACCTTGATATGCGCTGCGTGCGCGCGGGCAATTACCTGCTCGTACGAGGCGAGCAGGCGCTGGACAAATGCATCATGCTCGGTGCGGGGCGGGTCGCTAAGACGCGTGAGGCCGCCGAGATCGTTTACGCCTTCGAGGACGATGACCCAGCGTACGCCGGTCTGCGCGAGAACGTCGCGATCGAAGCGGGCGAGCACGCTCGGCCCAAGGCCGTCGGTGAGCATGTGATTGCCGCCGATCCCCTGGTTTAATACCGCGATTTCTTTCGTCTTTGAAGACGCCTGAAGATGCGCGGCCAGAACGTCGGTCCAGCGATCGTTGCCGTTGGTGGTTGCGCCGTGGCCATCGGTGATTGAATCTCCAAGGGCGATGATGGCGCCGGCTTTGGCGGGCGCGGCTACGTCGATTGCGGAGAGCTGATACCAGTGATCGAATTTCTTTGCGTCGGGCAGGTCGGCGGCTGAGACTGCGTCGCCATGGACCAGGTAGGAAGTTGCCCGAGAGCCGGGATGGCCGGTCTGCTGCGACGGGGGCGCGTCGAAATGGATGCTGACGGCAAGGCTGCTCAATGGTGCAACGGGATAGTCGATGGGGTCGGAGAGATATTCCGCGCCAGCGGGAATGAGGACGTCGGCATTGCCTGAGAATTTGAGCAGCTGGTCGGTGGCGGGATCGATCTGGGGTGCGGAGGTCGAGAGCGGCCTGGCGATGTGGACCGAAGTCAGGTGCAGCGGCTGGGCGCCAAACGCGTTCGAGAGATGCACGCACAGAGTTGAGCCGCCGACCGATAGATGAACAATCTGGCGGAGCGTGGCGTCGCGGAGGTCGTCGGGGGCAACGGCGTTTTGCGGCTCGGGAATCTGCTGCGATGTGGACCAGGTGCCAACCCAATTCTGCGGGGTTGCGGTCTGGGCCGCTATCGGCCCCGTGTTAGCCAATCCAATGAAGAGAGCGGCGACCAGAGTTCCAGCGATTTTCATGAAATCCATTTTCATGAAACTTAGATTAAATCGATTTAGTCAGTTAGGATAACTGCCGTTGGTAGTTTTCGGAAAAAGATAGCTCTGGAGGATTCGTCATGCAATCGCGAAAGTCGGATCGTAACTGCTCCCCGTGGGTTCTTGCGGGAATTTGTTCGGTAATGTTGTTGGCCGCAGCCCCAATTGCAACGGCGCAGGACGCGGGAGGCGCGCCGCCTCCAGCCACTTTTACCGCGGACCAGGATCACCAGAACATGATGGATCAGCTGGGAATCAAGGCGCTGCGGCCGGGGCCGAGCGGAGATGAAAAAGCGCCGAACCATGCCAATTACGACGAGTCGCTGGCCAACCCCTATCCGAATCTGCCGGACGTTCTGACACTGAAGAACGGCCAGAAAGTAACAACCGCCGATCAATGGTGGAAGCAGCGGCGGCCCGAGATCGTTGAGGATTTCGAGCGCGAAGTCTATGGCCGTGTGCCGAAAAATGCGCCCAAAGTGACCTGGACGGTGACCGTGACGGACCACGAGTTTGTGGGATTCTTTACGCCGGTGATTGCGAAGAACCTGATCGGCCATGTGGACAACGCGGCGTATCCGCAGATCGATGTGAATATACGCATGACCGTTGTGGTGCCGGCGAACGCCAAGGGCCCGGTGCCGCTGTTGATGATGTTCGGGCCGACGGGCTTGCCGAATCCGACCCAGCCGCCCCGCGAGGACATGGAGCGGATCAATGCGGCGCTGAAGGAACTGCTGGTCAAGAGCGATCCTAGTCTGCAAGCAATCTTCACCCAGTACCCCGGCTATAACCCGGTTAATCCGCTCCCCCCTGCGTTCGGGTTTGGAGCGCCTCGGCCACCCGCAGGCGACCCGCCGACGACTGTGCAGTTGATTGCGGACGGATGGGGATACGCATTGATCGATCCGGCCACCATTCAGGCGGACAACGGCGCGGGCATCACGCGCGGCGTCATTGGGCTGGTGAACAAGGGACAGCCGCGCAAGCCCGACGACTGGGGCGCGCTGCGTGCCTGGGCCTGGGGTGCGGCGCGGGGGCTGGATTATCTGGAAACGGACCCGGCCATCGACGCAAAGCATGTGGGCATCGAGGGAGTCTCGCGGTACGGCAAGGCGGCGCTGGTGACACTGGCGTTTGAGCCTCGTTTTGCCATGGGATTGATCGGTTCATCCGGGGAAGGCGGGGTCAAGTTGAACCGGCGGAACTTTGGCGAGGCAGTAGAGAGCCTTACCGGTGGCGAATACTACTGGATGGCCGGAAACTTCATAAAGTATGGGGCATCGGAGGCCAGCTTCGGGAGCAAGAATGCGGGAGATCTACCTGTGGATTCGCACGAGCTGATTGCGTTGTGCGCGCCGCGGCTGACGTTTATCAGCTATGGCGTGCCCGCCCAGGGCGATGCCAAATGGCTCGACCAGCAAGGCAGCTTTATGGCCACAGTAGCGGCTCAACCGGTATTCGAGCTGCTCGGAGCAAAGGGGCTTGGCGTGCCGGACGACTACAAGAATGCCAAGATGCCGCCGGTGAACAGTGGATTGCTGGACGGGGAGTTGGCATGGCGGCAGCACGACGGCGGGCATACGGATGCGCCGAACGTGAAATATTTCATTCAGTGGGCCGACGGGGAGATGAAGAAGCATTGAAGGGGCAAAATGCCTGCATCTCATCGTGACTTGCGTCGACAAGTTACGGCGGACGTAATGAACGGTGTGTCGGAGCGCCGCAAATGCTCCGTGCCCCGTCCTTGCGATTTTTTCCTATCGCAAGGGCGGGAGACCTCGACACTATTTGTGGGCTCCGCAGCCTGGAGTATCATACAGTTCGTCGATCGATCACGAACAGGAAAGCTCGTAAAGGCGGGGTGCAATGCGTAGGCTGATTGTGATCGGGCTGATGGCCGCCGTGGTTCTTCCCGCCTTTGCCGCTAAACGCGTAACGGTGGCACAGTTGGAGCAGTCGCTAACCGCCGACGCCGCGTCGCATCGTACCGATGAAGACGTCGCTCACCGGCTGGGCGACCTGGAGCTCTCCGAACGCCTCTCGGACGCCACCCTGGACCGGTTCGCGAATCACCTGCCGCTCGGTCCGAGGACTGCGCTGGCTCTGCAACTGCTTGCGGATGAGTCGGCGTTTCTCGAGCCTCCGATGAGCGAGTTGCCAGCCACCGCAAACCCCGATGCCGCCACCCAGCAGCGGATGATGGACCTGGCACGCGGCTACGTGGTCAAGATCTGGCCTCACCTGCCTGACTTCTTCGTAACACGCACGACGGCGAGGTTCGACGACAGTGCGCAGGTGTTCAAGCAAGGCGAATGGCCGGTGCGCACCGGATTGCACCTGGTAGGCATAGTGAAGCACAAGCTGACCTATCGCGACGGACAGGACATCGTCGATCAGAGCTCGGACCAGGCTCCGGTGGCAGCTGCGGCAGGCAAGAATGGCGCACCCGCGCCATCGCAACAGGAGCGGGGAATGACCTCACGAGGCGACTTTGGGCCGGAGCTCACCATCGTACTTACCGACTCCGCCAAGGGGAAAGTTGCCTGGAGTCATTGGGAGAAGACTTCTGCGGGGCTGGCAGCGGTTTACAACTACTCTGTGCCCCAGGCGGTTTCGCACTTCGAGGTGAGCTACTGCTGCATTGCCCCGGATGTGCAACAGGAGCTCCGTTACGGGAACAGGAGCCGAGGCTCAACCGCCTCTGTGATGGCCACCGGGCAGGCCGATGCGAAGCTTTTCCAGGTGACGCCGGGGTACCACGGCACGCTGGCCGTCGACCCCGACACGGGCGCCATTCTCCGCATCACGATTGAGGCGGAATTGAAGAGCGGTGATCCGATTTCGAAGGCCGCAACCATGGTTCAATATGGGCCGGTAAAGATTGGCGACCGCACCTTCGTCTTTCCGGTGCGCGGCATGGCCCTCTCGGTGGAGAAGCCGGGCCCCAACAGCCCACCCCAGGCCCCTTCAACTCTCCTGGTGAACCAGACCACATTCACCGACTATCACCGCCTGGGCGCCACCATCCGAATGTTCGCCAATGCGCCGGAGGCTAATCCGCCGGCTGCCAATCCCCCGGCAATAGGGACGGCCGATGCTTCCGCGTCTTCGGCGATTTCTCCATTGGCGTCGCCGAGCCCCACTCCGGCCCAAACGGCGACAGAGACGGCAGCTAATCCAATACCCGAGCCCTTACCAGCGCCGGTTCGCGCACCCGCGGAGCCCGTTGTTCCGGAGATCAGCGTCAGCGCGGCCAACGGGCTGCCGGACCAGCCGGCCAATACGCCCCAACCGCAGCAAGGCGACTTCCAGCTCAAACTGACCTCTCGCCTGGTGGACGTGGGGATTGTGGCGTGGGACAAAAAAGGGCATCCGGTCAAGGACCTCAAACAAGAGGACTTCGAAATTTACGACAACGGACACAAACAGGATTTGCGCTTCTTCTCGCAGTTCTCGACCGACGCTCCGGCAGCACCAGCCGATCCGGCTGCCAATCGCAGCTTCTCCAACCGCGCGCCGAATGCCGCCACGGCCACTTCGAATGGTACGGGTGCAACCGTACTGCTGATCGACGAGTCGCACATTGCATGGCCCGACCTGGCCAATGCCAAGCGGGAGATCCTCAAGTTCCTCGGCGCGGTAGCGCCAAGCGAGCGCGTCGGCCTCTACACCATGACCGGCCTTGGCTTCCGCGTCTTGCAGGAGATCACCACCGACCATGCGCAGATCACAGAAAACCTGGCCAAGTGGATGCCCACGGCGCGGTCAGCGGCGCTCGCGCAGGAAGAGGAGACGCGCAACCGGCAGACGATCGACGAGGTGCATAGCGTCACCGACCTCAACTCGGTGAACGGCAACTCTATCCAGGCGCCCATCGGCATGGAGAGCGTCGACCCCGTCTTACGCACCATGGGCGACAACCCCGGACGGGCTTCGATGATCATTCTGCGCCAGGTAGCGCGCCATCTCTCCGCAGTCACCGGCCACAAGAACCTGGTGTGGGTCTCAAGCGATAACGTCTTCGCCGACTGGCAGAACAACCAGGTGGGTATCGACAAAACCCCGAAGGAAACGGAATCCTTTGCCCAGCATGCGCAGGAAGCCATGAACGATGCCCATGTGGCTGTTTATCCCATGGACGTTTCGCAGCTTGAGACTTCGGCCATCGGCGCCGACATCCGCACCCGTAACGTGGAGTTGACCCAGGCCGCCGCGGATACCGCGAGCCTGGGTGGCGGAGCAGTTACCAACAACCAGAGCAACGGCCGCAACACCGCCCAGATGCAGCAGGACATACACCCCATCCAGGGCTCCATCCGCACGGTTGCCGATGCCACCGGGGGACGTATCATCCGCCGCTCCGGCGATCTTGCTGCTGCGCTGACCGGCGTTGTGGAGGACGGCCATGCGACTTACCTGGTGAGCTTCGCACCACAAGGTCCGGCCGACGACCAGTACCACAACATCACGGTGAAGCTCACCGGGCAGCACAAGGGGCTTACGCTGCGCTACCGGATGGGCTATTTGTATTCGAAGGAGCCGGTATCGCTGAAGGATCGCTTCCAGCAGGCTGTTTGGCGTCCCCAGGACGTGAGCGAAATTGCCGTTTCCGCCGATACCGCGCCGAAGAGCCCGGGCCCCGATATGAAACTCGACATCAAGCTCGACATTATGGCGGCGGATCTCGGTTTGCAACTGCGAGGCGGATTGTGGATGGACAAGCTGGATATCTTCATGATTCAGCGCGACGACGCCGGCATCAAGGCCCAGGTGGAAGGCCAGACGCTGGGGTTGCGGCTCAAGCCCGCGACTTACCAGAGCCTGCTGTCCAGTGGCGTGCCGTTCGAGTATGTCGTTCAGATGCGCCCCGCCATGGGAACGCTGCGCGTTCTGGTAGTGGACGAGAACTCCGGACGCATGGGCTCAGTCACAATCCCAGCGCCGGCGCTTGCGGCTACCCCGTGACAGCGGAAACAGGTAGCGCTGGCCTCCAGGCCGGCTGTCGTGCGGGTCTCTTGACCCGCACATCGCTGCCGTCTGCGCGGACGCCGTCAGTACTGCCGGGCTGACAAAAATATCTTTCCGAAGTTTGCAGTTCAATTCGTGGAAAGGGTCACAATCAATCTATGGTCTCCACCGCAAAACAAATTCCGCAGCGCCCACAGACGGCTGAACGGCCGGGGACATCCCTGAGGGTGATGATTTACCCCACCCCTCCCCCCTTTTCCTCCCACACGCATGAAAACAATGGCGTTACGTCGAAAAAAGCCAAAATGACCTGCCAAAACAAACAACTTACGTTTCAGAGCCTTTCGGATTTCAGCAGTTTTGCACCAGGAATGCAGTAGTTCTTGAGCCCCGACCAAGCCCAACTGGCCGAACCCGCCATCGTGTCCAACCAATCAAGCGATTGCCCTGGCAATGTGCGGCGCCTCACTTCTCTGAGTCGCGGCCACGCTGTACAATCGCTGCGATTCGGGAACAATGAAAAACTTGTATCCGGCAGAAGAATCTCGCAAACCTATGGGCGCAAAGCGCCAGACGAAATGGAGTGGGTAAATGAGACAGTTCGGATGGATTTTAGCGATTTTTTTGGCAACTTCACCCGCATGGGCTGCCCAGAACATCACCGTAGATCAATTGAAGGCATTACTGACGACAGACCAGCAGGCCAAGAAGGCGGATGCCGATGTGGCCAACGATTTGAAGCAGGTTGTGCTGACGGAAGAGTTGACGAGGCCGGTCATTGACAGCCTGGCGCCGCTGATTCCCGGCTCGGTCACCCTGGAACAAATCTATGTGCTTGAGGTCAAGAGCGCAATTCTGCCGCCGCCCGGCTCGGACATTCCCACCACGCCTGCCCCGGATGCGGCCGCGCAGAAGGCCCTGCTCGCCAAGGCCGTAGACTACGCCACCAAGACGTATGCTCAGTTGCCCACGGTAACTGCGACCAAGACCACCACCCGCTTCCAGGATATCGTTGCGGACATGCCTCCCTTCCCGGGCAAGCGCGCCGAACCGATCATCGACCCCAAAACGGCCCTCGCCAATCAAACCATCCATGCCATCAACGCCGTCCCAGCGACGATCAATATTCACAATGGAATCGAAGACAATCCCCTGCTCAAGGACAAGACTCCCTGGGGATCGAACGGCTATCTCGCGCTGCTTGGGCAAAGTCCGGTATTGAGCACGGTGGTTCAGGAAGCGAGTGCCGCCGACAAGTTCGCGTGGGTGCGCTGGGAAAACGTGAATGGCAAGACGGCTGCCGTGTTCAGCTTCGCCGTAGACAAGAAGAAGTCGCACTACGCTGTCAACTACTGCTGCTTCCCTGATATGAACCGGGACGGGGACGTGACTTCCTGGGATAACTTGAAGGCCGCCATTCCTTACCACGGCGAGATCTTTGTCGATCCGGACACCGGCGTCGTTGTCCGGTTGATTACGGAGGCCGAATTCAAGAACTCGGATGATGTTCGCCGGGAAGATCAGCGCATCGATTACCTGCCGCAGCCGGTGGGCGCCAAGACTCTTGTTCTGCCCACGAGATCCATCGTCGACACGGAAGCGGTTCCCACGGGCGAAACCGGCAGCAAGGCCGCGGTTCGCCACACGCTGTTCACGTCCGAATATAAGGACTACAAGGCCGGCAGCTAACCGATCGGATCTGGAAAGAGTGCCAAAGCTGGAAAGTCGATAGCGTAGCCGTTATTCTCTTTGGCATGCACTCGCCCATGTTCGACAGCATGTTTCATTTGCCGCTTCCCATTCTGGAGAAGCTGGCGCGCCCGGTGCTTGTCTACCTTGTCCTGGTGGCGCTGTTGCGCCTCTTTGGCAAACGTGAGCTGGCCCAGCTCAATCCCTTTGACCTGGTGGTTCTGCTTTCGCTCTCGAACACGGTGCAGAACGCCATCATCGGCGACGACAACTCGGTCACCGGCGGCATCATCGGCGCGTTTGGGCTGCTGGCCATCAACTGGCTCGTGGTCCGGGTCCTGTTTCGCTCGCGTCGCCTGACCCGCGCGCTCGAAGGCCGTTCCACTGTGCTCATTCAGAATGGCCAACTTGACCTGAAGGCCATGAATCGCGAAGCGCTGACCCGCGAGGAACTGCTCTCTGTCGTCCATCGCCAGGGGTTTGAGGACCTCCACAAGGTGCGCAAATGCGAACTTGAGCCCAACGGCACGTTTTATGTGGAGGCCTTCGAACCCTCGGTCGATGACAAGCGCCACGAGGAGTTGATGGCGCGCATCGACGCCCTGGCGCGCGAAGTTGCTGCTCTACGCCCGCAGGCTGCAAGCGATTGAGCCGCACATTCGGGCAAGATCAAGCGCGGCAGCCACGCGGAACGGCAAATCACTCCCACTCGATTGTGCCGGGGGGCTTCGAGGTGATGTCGTAGACAACCCGGTTGATGCCGCGAACTTCGTTGACAATACGGCTGGAAATGCGCTTCAGCACTTCGTAGGGCAATGGCGTCCAGTCGGCGGTCATACCGTCTTCGGAGTGCACGGCGCGCACGGCACAGGTGTAGGCGTAGGTCCGCTGGTCGCCCATTACGCCTACGCTCATCACTGGAAGAAGCACGGCGAAGCTCTGCCAGATCTGCGAGTAGAGCCCGGCAGCCTTGATCTCGGCGACGACGATTTCGTCTGCCTCCTGGAGAAGTGCGACGCGCTCGGGTGTGACCTCGCCGAGGATACGCACCGCGAGACCGGGGCCGGGGAACGGCTGGCGACCTAGAACGTCTTCCGGCATGCCGAGGTCGCGGCCGATGCGGCGGACTTCATCCTTGAATAGATCGCGCAAGGGCTCGATCAACTTGAGTTTCATGCCCAGCGGAAGACCTCCCACGTTGTGGTGGCTCTTGATGGTTTGGCTGGGTCCTTTTACGCTGCTGGACTCGATGACGTCGGGATAGAGCGTGCCCTGAACGAGCCAATCGACCCCGCCGGTTTCCTTGGCGATACGGGTCGCCTCGTCGTCGAAGACAGCAATGAAATCTGCGCCAATGCGCTTGCGCTTGGTTTCGGGATCGGTGATGCCGGCCAGTTGCGCCAGGAACCGCTCACTGGCGTCGACGGCGACGATCTTCAGACCGAGCTTGTCGCGCAGGTTCTTTTGCACGCTCAGAAATTCGTTCTTGCGCAGGACGCCGTTGTTGACGAAGATGCAGGTGAGCTGGCTGCCGATCGCCTTGTGAACGAGCACCGCTGCCACGGACGAATCAACGCCGCCGGAGAGACCGCAAATGACGTGACCCGATCCGACTTTGGCGCGGATACCTTCGACTGTGGTCTGGATGAAATGTGCGGGGGTCCAGTCGCCAGCCGCTCCGCAAATGTCAAAGACAAAATTTTTGATGAGTTGCGGGCCGAGCGGTGTGTGATGCACTTCAGGATGGAACTGGACGGCCCAGATGCGGCGCTCCTTGTTGGCAATCCCGGCGAGCGCGTTGGAGGTCACGGCTGTGCGACTAAAGCCTGTGGGCAGGATTTCCGCCTCGTCGCCATGGCTCATCCAGACCTGGATCGTGGCAGGAAGGCCGTTGAATAGCGGCGTCGAGCCGTCTTCGATGGTCACCTCGGCGTGACCGTACTCGCGAAGCGGGGCCGACTTCACCTTGCCGCCCAGGTGATGGACGATGAAATGCAGGCCGTAGCAGATGCCGAGCACGGGCACGCCCATCTCGAGTACGCCGGCGTCGGCGGCCGGCGCATCCGCGTCATAGACAGACGACGGGCCGCCGGAGAGAATGATGCCGAGCGGCTTGTAGGCCTGAATTTCAGTGAGGGGCGCCGTGCAGGGGAGCACAACGGAGAAGACGTTTTGCTCGCGTATGCGCCGGGCGATGAGCTGGGTATACTGCGAACCAAAATCGAGAATAACGACTGTTTGGGTGTCCACCCCCTAGTGTGGCAGGGGTGGGGGCGGGATGTAAAGACTGACTCGCCTTTTCGACAACACGAATAGACTATGATTGTGCTGGTTTCGAGGTGTTTTGGGATGAGCGATACAAAGGTTCGTAAAAAGGCCTCAGCAACAACACAGGTGACTCCTGTCTCGAAGGGGTCAGCGATAATTGACATGAAGGCGGCAGTTCAGACTGCAATGGCTTTTGCCAAGGAAATGCTCCCAGCCGCAAGAGATATTAGGCTCGAAGAGGTGGAACCGACCTCTGGCGGATGGTCTGTAGTCATTTCCTATGCGAAAAGCCAATCTCCGACCTTTGCCGTTCTTAGGGGAGAGGAAGAATCTCGCGACTATAAGAAGATCGCGATTGAATCCGAAAGCGGCCAAGCAAAGTCGCTCAAGGTTTGGAAGTAGTGGCCACCTACCTAGACTTGCTTCTAGAAAGGTACATTCCAAAAGGTATCTTGATTGATGCGGATTTGGCTCTCCTTTACCTTATTGGCGGCTGCGATCTACGGTTGGTAGGTGATGGAAAGTACAACAAGCTCTCAAAGTACGTTGAAGAAGACTTCTATGTGCTATGCAGACTGAAGAGGCTCTTCAAGACGGCAGTGACAACGCCCCACGTCCTCACAGAAGTGAGCAACCTCGCAAACGATCTCCCTGAGCAAACAAAAGCGTCATGCCTCAAGAAATTCTACGAGACATTCGTCGAGATCGATGAATTGGCTGTTCCAAGCATGGATGCAGCCCAGAGAAAAGAGTTCCCTTATCTGGGCCTGACCGACAGTGGCCTTGCAATCGTCTCAGATCAATACCTGATCGTCACCGATGACGCTCGATTGGTCATAAAGCTGAATGAGTCTGGCCTCGAAGCACTTAACTTCAATCATTTACGCCTGGGCTACCTTTTGCTTAAGTAATTCCCGGTTGGACAATTGGATCAATTGCCCCCGGCTTGTTCAGCGACCATTTTGCGTTAGCCTCATCTAAGAGTTCATGCGCTGAGGAGGTCCCCATGCATGCTGCCGTTGTTCGCGCATTTGATGCGCCACCGTCCTATGCTGAATTTGCCGACCCCATTCCCGAAGCGGGAGAACTGGCTGTAACCGTCACCGCCGCGGGCTTGCATCCGATTGTCAAAAGCCTTGCCAACGGGACGCACTACGGGAGCACTGGCGATCTGCCCTTCGTCCCCGGAGTGGACGGTGTGGGCAGGCTGGAGGACGGGACGCGCGTCTTCTTTGGCGGAGGTCACAGCCCCTACGGCACGATGGCCGAGCGCTCTCTCGCGTCAAAAGCGATATGCATTCCGCTGCCCGAGGGGCTGGACGATACCACCGCGGCCGGCCTCGCGAATCCGGCCATGTCTTCCTGGGTTGCGCTGAGCGCGCGGGCGAAGTTTGTGGCCGGCGAGAGCGTGCTGATCCTGGGTGCGACGGGCGTCGCAGGGCAGCTTGCCGTGCAGATCGCGAAACGGCGGGGTGCGCGGCGCGTGGTGGGAGCGGGACGCAACCCGGAAGCGCTCGCAAGCCTGAAGACGCTGGGCGCGGACACCGTGATATCGCTTGAGCAGGAGCAGGACGCGCTGGTTGCCGCATTTCGCGGCGAGTTTGCAGGTGAGGGCGTGGACGTGGTGCTGGACTATCTCTGGGGCCAACCCGCGGAAAGCGCGCTCAAGGCCATCGCGCAAAAGGGGCTGAGCAAACTTGCGGCGCGGGTGCGGTTTGTGCAGATCGGTTCAAGCGCCGGGCAAACTATCAGCTTGAACGCCGCCACGCTGCGCAGTTCCGGGCTCGAGTTGCTGGGCAGCGGCTTCGGCAGCGCTTCGCTGGACCAGATCAAGGCGGCGATTGGCGAGTTCTTCAAAACGGCCGCAGAGGAACCGTTTCAATTCAGCGTGAAGACGGCGCCGCTGAGCGAGGTTGAAGCCCTTTGGAACAGCCCGGAGCGCGGGTCACGGCTGGTGTTTCAGCCCTAAGAGCCCACGATTCCTACTTCGTCTCATTCTTATAGACGACGCCGGACTTCATGACGAACTTTACGTTTTGCAGGATGCGCACGTCGTCCAGCGGATTCTTGTCTACGGCGACGATGTCGGCCCACTTGCCGGGTTCCAGGGTACCGGTCTTCGCGGTCAGGCCCATCAGGTCGGCGGCGTTGATGGTGGCCGATTGCAGTGCGGCGAGCGGAGCCATGCCTAACTGGTTCACGTAGACGTCGAG
>Ga0182030_10007830_pt1 | contig 22226 bp, 17 predicted proteins | sample 812S3MmetaG_FD_121299 | JGI IMG/M metagenome (GOLD analysis project Ga0182030, IMG submission 121299) | Permafrost microbial communities from Stordalen Mire, Sweden - 812S3M metaG (Illumina Assembly) | ecosystem: Environmental > Terrestrial > Soil > Wetlands > Permafrost | place: Sweden... | reverse complement strand
GCTGCCCTCGACCTTGCCGTCGATGAACAGCGATTCCGAGCCGTTGATCTCGCCCTTGATGAACAGGCCTTTGCTGATGGTGGCCTGCTCACCGGTCACGGCCGCTGCTGCCGGCGTGCGACTGGGCGCAGGTTCATAAGCCGGAGTGGACGGCGCGGGGCGGGGCGGCTCCGGGGTAGGGGTTGGAGTCAGTGAACCGGTCTGGTTGGGTTTCCACATAGCGCTCAAGGTATTTCCTTTTCTGTCCTGACGGGACGGGGCTGCCAAGGCAGGGGCCCCTGCCGCGGACCCAAAAAAAACTGAAGGTTTAAGCCGCCGCTCGAGCCGGCTGCGGCGACCCCGCCGGCGTCCATGGATAGAATGCTAATCCTTCCCGGTCCGCCAAAACGTTGCCGTGCGCTTATTTTAAGACCGCGAGCCCCAAATCGACCAATTCTGCCCCACGCAATCCCTGCCGGTAGCCAAGAACGGCAACAGTTCCAAGGCCCCGGCGTCGGGACTCAGTTGGACGAGTGAGCCAATCGCCATGGACGAAGTGGGCTTGCTGGGGGCATTTCCGTTTAGCCGGTCACTCGCCCGGAACCGCGTCAACGGTTCGGCAGTTCCATCCGCCATGCCGTTTCGTTACCGATCCGGGTTTGGATAAGCGATTTGGCGATTTTGCGACTTCTGACGTGAGTCTCATTGCGCCCTTGATATTTCTTCGCTATTGTTGAAGTAATGACAAACCGAAGCTATCTCGGGGAATTTGAGCTGATGATCCTTCTCGTAGTGGTGCATCTTGGCGAGGAAGCCTACGGTGTGCCCATATCGCGTGAGCTGGAAGGGAATCGTGGCCGGAGTGTATCGATAGGCAGCGTTTATGCGGCGCTGGAGCGACTGGAGACCAAGGGGCTGGTCATCTCCAACCTCGCCGACCCAACGCCTGAGCGGGGTGGAAAATCCAAGCGATACTTTCAGATCACGAAAGAAGGGCTGCGACAGGTTCACGAAACGCGCCAAGTTCTAACCAGGATGTGGCAGGCTCTCCCTGAATTGAAATTGGATCTGAGATAGGAGCGTACATGAAACGGTCTGAACCTCCGCCGATTGCAGCCTGGATGCTTGAGCACTGTACTGCTGGCGACTTCGACGAGGCGCTGGCGGGCGACCTCTGCGAAAGTTACTCTTCAGGCCTTTCGGATGGTTGGTATTGGCGTCAGGTTTTCGCGGCCTGTGCGGTTTCGTGGTCAGAGAGTCTTCGTGCGCGCATGCCATTATTCGTCTTCGCGCTTATCTGGTCCATGATGGCACCGGCATGGAAAGTATTCACTGATGGGATTGAGAGCGCCCCAATCTTTGACAGAATCTTGCCATATTTTGGTCCAGTCTGGATTTTCCCAGCGGCCGCCGGATGGCTGCTTCTTAATTCGATCTTTCTATGGACTGGCATATGCGTTTTTATCCTCTTCTCCAGCAATTTCAGAGAAACCATTCGTGGTAAAGTGCTCCGGCGCCCGTTCCTCTTGGCATCGCTCATCTTCTTGCCAATCTACGGAGCCACCTTCCTCGGGGTCAACTTGTATTGGTATTCCTTTTTCCCGAACGCAGGATTTGCGACTACACCCTTGGGCCAGATTGCTGACTTGAGAATGTTGGCGGATGTGATCCGCATGCCATACTTCATCGCGCTTCTCTGTGCGCTTTGGGGTGCTATTCCGCGTTCCATACGCAGAACCCAACTACGACTGGTCGACTCGCCGCCAACTGAATCATCAACTGAATTCGACGTACTCAAATTTGTATCGACGTTGGATTCGTACACCGTCAAGCGGTGCTTCGGCCTCATGGTGAGCGCTGGCCTGATCAATGCAATGATTGCCGGCATCCTCCTTTGCAGGTTGGTCGAATTGCACTCGCCCACGTTCGCTCCTCTCTTCATACGGGCCATCCTCTACGTCATCATCGGCCTACTTGCGGGCGTAGTAGGAAGCTGGTTGTATTGGAAGAATCCTTCAAGCCTTTTCCGCAAACACCTTCCCATTCCATTTCCGCTCTTTGCGCTCGTTTGTGCGTCCGGATGGATTTGGGTTGCACCCATGACGATTTTTTCGGAGCAGTTATCACCCGTCTCGGCCTTCGTTGCCGTTATTGGGGCGATCTTTCTTGCAGTCGGGCTTCGCAATGCCACTTTCTCCGTCCTTGCTCCGGCAGCACCTGAGGCTCCTATCTACGAGTCAGAACAAGCCGAGTTATTCTCTCAGTCTCTGTATCGTGCTCCCGGGGAGTCGCATGGCTATGTGATTACGTTTCTTCTTTATGCTGGCTTCTGTGCGCTGGCGATTCGGTTGAATCTCGCAGCCGCCGCGCTCTTCGCTCTGTGCGCATTTCTTTTCGTCTGGAGGCAGACCTTTCTGCCAACTCATAGTATCGACAGAAACCATGAATACAGGCGAGCTGCATTGCGACTCGCATACGTTGCAATTCCGGCAGTATTGGTAACTGCCTGGGCCTTGCTCGACGGCGTGGCGCATCGCAATCGAGTCGCCGCGATGAATGCAGCGGCCAGCGCGGGCAGTAGAAGCTCGACGAGTGATGGCGCGCACCAAAAGGCAAAATCCGATTCCTCTGCCTACGGCCTCGGCGGCTACGAGAGCCTGATCCTCTGGCCGGTCCCTGAGAAGAAGCAGATCGTCCCGCCACTCCCCGAAATATCACTCCTTGCACCAGGAACTACGCAGCCACTGATCATTCCCTTCAATGGGCAGTACTGGTATATGCAACCGCCTAATAAGAATCCTGGGCCTACAGCTCATCTGGCGCACGGCACACCACTTGGTGCGGAGATCGCATCGATCAATTCCATGCCACTCGTCATGGACGCACATCAGACTCTTGGAGCGGCAATCCCCATCGCGCGCTGCCGGGAGATTCAGATTGAAATCGAAAATCGTGATAACAGAAAAGGTGCCATTGCGTTGGCGGCTTTGTTAACAGATACCGCGTCACACAAAGGCACATCCCTCTATCTGGGCCGGCAGCCGATTGTATCGACAGAGCCAGAGCACTTCTCGTTCAAGTCGGGGTCTGTCTTCGAGACGCTTCATTTCTTGGTTCCAGCAAGTGCAAAGATGCGCAAGTTCGACGAGATTACTGTAATGATGCTTCCAGATGTGGAACACGCGCTCGTAGGTCCGAAGATCGCAATCAAGCAATTTCAATTATTCCCACGTTGACAGCTGATCCAACCCAATCCAGGCGCACCCCCGCCAACATTGCGCGCCATCCGCACGAGCTGCCGTTAGAATTGCCGCAACAGCCTCTTCGACTTTACCCCACGGAGAACCCGGAATGCCCCTGCGCGCCAAGACCCCTGCCCTATTGCCCGCAATCCTGCTTGCCGCAACCATCATCTCCCCATGCCAGACCCCCTCGCCCGCCCAGCCCGCTCAATCTCCCGCCCAGCCTTATGACTTGGTCATCACCCACGGCCACATCATCGACGGCACCGGCTCGCCCTGGTACTCGGGCGACGTCGCCATCCGCTCGGGCCGCATCGCCGCCATCGGCAACCTGGCCAACGCGCCCCGCAAGCAGACCATCGACGCCGCCGGCAAGGTCGTCGCCCCGGGATTCATCGACATGCTCGGCCAATCCGACCTGACCATGCTCGTCGATCCCCGCCTGCCCTCCAAGATCTACCAGGGCATCACCACCGAGATCACCGGCGAAGGCGACTCCGTGGCCCCGGTCAACGACCGCATGCTCGCCGCCGACCACTCCGGCCACGCCCATCTCCACATCACCCCCGACTGGCATACCTTCCGCCAGTACTTCGCGCGCATCGAGCAGCAGGGCATGGGCATCAACTTGGCCAGCTATGTGGGCGCAACCTCCGTCCGCCGCATGGTTCTGGGCGACGCGAACGTCCAGCCCACCCCCGAGCAGCTCGACCAGATGAAGTCCCTGGTCCGCGACGCCATGCGCGACGGCGCAGTCGGCCTCTCGACCGCGCTCCAATACACCCCCGCCCCCTACGCCAAGACCTCGGAGCTGATCGCCCTGGCGAGCATAGCGAGCGAATTCGGCGGCATCTACGCCACGCACATGCGCAGCGAAGGCGACGCCGTGCTCGAGTCCATCGACGAAGCCGCCGAGATCGGCCGCGAGGCCCGCATCCCGGTCGAGATCTGGCATCTGAAGGCCGCCGGCAAGGCCAACTGGGGCCGCATGCCGCAGATCGTCCAGCGCATCGACAAGTACCGCGCCGAAGGCTTGGACATCAGCGCCAACACCTACGCCTACACCGCCTGGTTCAACACCTTTTCGGCCTTCATCCCACCCTGGGCCCACGACGGCGGCGACGCGCAACTGATTGCCCGCCTTGAAGATCCCGCCCTCCGCGCCCGCATTCGCAAAGACATGCTTTTCTCCGGAAAAGACTCCGCCGGCGAAGACTGGGACAACGAATGGCAGGAGATTCCCGGCCCGGAAGCCATCCAGATCGCCGTCGTTCAGAACCCCGACCTGGTCCCGCTCCAGGGCAAGCGTCTCTCTGAGGTCGCGGCGCTCTGGCACGAGGACCCCATCGACACCCTCTGCGACCTGCTCATCAAAGACGGCGCCTTCACCGAAGTGGCCGTCTTCGGCATGGACGAGCCCGACGTTCTGCTGGCCCTGAAGCAGCCCTGGATCTCCATCGACAACGACTCTCAGGGGACATCGCCAGATGGATTGCTGGGCAAGGAGCATCCCCATCCCCGCGCCTATGGAACCTTTCCGCGCATTCTGCGTAAATATGTTCGGGAAGAGAATCAGTTGACGCTGCCCGATGCCATCCGCAAGTTTTCCGCGCTACCCGCGCAACGAATGAGGCTTATCGACCGAGGCGTCCTGAAGCAGGGTATGTGGGCCGATGTGGTCGTTTTTGACCCCGCCACCATCCGCGACAAAGCCACCTTTGAAAACCCCAACCAGTTTTCTGAAGGCATGGAGTATGTGCTGGTCAACGGCGTGCCCGTAATCGCGGGCGGCAAAATGACCGGCGCTCTTCCCGGCAAAGTCCTCCGCGGACCCGGTTACGTGCCCGACAGCCGGCCCGGCCTCGTTCCTTAGAGCGAGCCCTGGCGCGCTCTCCGGAGCGTTTCTAGACCGCCTGCGGCCGGCATCACTGCGCGCTTTGCCCGCTTGGTCCAGTATTCACTCGCACAACCAAATGCAGTACGATTGAGACCACTCAATCAAGGAGATCGTCATGGAATCAACAGCCGTTGATCCGATCCTCAAATACGGATGGGTGCTTGTCCTCATCCTCATCATCCTTCTCTACAAGGTGCTTCTCCGCGTCTTTTCGGGCACCGTCATCGTGTCCAAAGACGAGATCGGCATCGTGAACAAGAAGTGGGTGCTGGTGGGCAAGAACCGCACCCTGCCTGACGGCGCCATTGTCGCCCTCAATGGCGAGGCCGGCCTGCAAGCCGATACCCTCGCCCCCGGCATTCACTTCGGTCTGTGGGCCTGGCAATACGCCGTCACCAAGGTCCCCTTCACCACCATCGACAAGGGCCACATCGGCATTGTGGAGGCGCGCGACGGCCACGCTCTCTCCGGAGGCCGCGTGCTGGCCCGCACCGTCGAGTGCACCTCCTACCAGGACGCGCGCGGCTTCCTCACCCGCGGCGGCGAGCGCGGCCCGCAGATCTCCATCATCCCGCCCGGCACCTATCGCATCAACACCGCGCTCTTCCAAGTAGCCTTGGCCGATGTGCTTGAAATCCCCGACAACATGGTCGGCATCGTCACCACCAAGGACGGCAAGCCGCTGGCCACCGGAGAAATCGCCGGCAAGGAGATCCTCGGCCACAACATGTACCAGGACGCCGAGTCGTTCATCACCAACGGCGGCTTCAAGGGCCTGCAGGAGCAGGTCATCCTCGCCGGCCGCTACTTCATCAACCCGCGCTTTGCCACCGTTGAAACCAAGCCCATGACCGAGGTGCCCATCGCCAACGTGGGCGTAGTCATCGCTTATGTGGGCGACGAGGGGAAAGATCTAACCGGCGACAGCTTCAAGCACGGCAATCTGGTGAGCCGCGGACAGAAGGGCGTATGGTTCGACCCGCTCGATCCCGGCAAATACCCCATCAACACATTCACCCACAAAGTTGAAATCGTGCCCACCGCCAACATCGTGCTCAACTGGGCCACCGGCAAGAGCGAAGCGCACAAGCTGGACGAGAAGCTCTCCACCATCACCGTGCGTTCGTCGGACGGATTCACGTTCAATCTCGACGTCAGCCAGATCATTCACATCCCGCGCAACGACGCACCAAGAGTGATTGCCCGCTTCGGGACCATGGCTAACCTCGTCACGCAAGTCCTCGAGCCCACCATCGGCAACTACTTCCGCAACGCCGCGCAGACCTCAGACGTGATCGAGTTCTTGAAGAAGCGCAGCGATCGCCAGTTGGAAGCGAAAATGGCCATCGGCGCAGCGCTCACCGAGTACAACGTGAACGCCATCGACACCCTCATCGGCGACATTGCCCCGCCGGAAGCGCTGATGAAGACGCTCACCGATCGCAAGATCGCCGAGCAGGAGCAGGTCACCTACAAGACGCAGCAGCTGGCCGAAGAAACCCGCAAGGACCTGCAGCAGGCCCGCGCCATGGCCGACACCCAGGCCCGCGTCGTCGATGCCGAGCGGTCTGTCTCCATCGCCGAGTTCGCCGCGCAAGCCCAGGTCAAGCAGGCCCAGGGCGCCGGCCAGTCCAAAACCATCAACGCCGAGGCCGACGCGCGCGTGCGCACCATCAGCGCCGAAGCCGAAGCACGCGCCAAGACCATCAACGCTGAAGCCGACGCCAATGTAGTGACTACGGTTGGCAACGCAGACGCCAAGAAGGCTCTGGCCGTCGGCACCGCCGAGGCCGATGTCATCAAGATGAAGATCGACTCCATGGAGTCGGGCAACTACGCGCTGGTGCAGGTGATGCAGGCTCTGGCACAAAACAAGACTCAACTCGTCCCGCAGATCGTGGTCGGCGGCGGTAGCGGAGGCCAGGGCGGCACGCTGGTCGACGTCCTGCTCGCCAACTTAATCCGCGACCACATCAGCCCCAACGGCAACCCACCCGCCGCGCCGCCAGCCGAGCAGAAATAGCTTGGGCTATTGTTGGCCCTAGTCTCCCGTAGGGGGACCGCGAAAGTAGCCCCGGGTGAACCCTTACCTTGAGCAAAGCGAAAGGGAAGGGGCAATCCGGGGTAAACTACGCCGGGCAAATTGGCGCCCCGTAGGGCGCGCCGCGAAGGGTGGCTGCCCGGTTCCCCATCCTTGTCACCGTTTCGTCGTGGCATGGATGGGAAACCACGGCCCCTACCGCTGCTTCTCAAACATCACAATATGCTGCAGCGGCAGCGTCTCCACCGTGCGCACCCGCTTGAGCCCCACCGCGCTCATCTCCTTATCCAGCTGCGCCACGGTCATCTTGTGCGCTTCCTTGATGCGCACCGCGGGGTCTTCCTTGCGATACTCTACAAACACCACGCGCCCGCCCGGCTTCAGCGCCTCGCGGACCTTCGTCATCACCTCAAACGGATACGCCAGCTCGTGATAAACGTCCACGAAGAGCACCAGATCTACGCCACCCGCCGGCAGGTGCGGATCGCTTTCGGTGCCCTGCACGACTTCGACGTTCGTCGCCTTTAACGCGGCGGCGCGCGTCCGCAGAGCATCGAGCATCGCCCCCTGAATCTCCACAGCCAGTACCTTGCCGGTAGTGCCCACGCGCGGCGCCATCCGGAACGTGAAATAGCCCGAGCCGGCTCCGATGTCCGCAACCACCTCGCCGGCGTGAAGCTCCAGCGCGTCCAGCACCTTGCTCGGCTGCTCCTCGTCCTCGCGCGTCGGCCGGTCCAGCCACTCAATGCCGCCCGGACCCATCACCTGGGCGATCTCACGCCCCATGTAGAACTTGCCCGTGCCGTTCGGATCGTGATCCGCCCGCGTCTCATAGCGTGGCGCCGCCTGGGAGGCGGCAGCCGCATTCTGCGCAAATGCCGGATGAAAGGAAACAGCGGGCCAGACTGCCACCAGGGCGACCGTCAGTATTGAAGCAGAAATCCACCGCTTGCGCTCAATCATCACAACCCTCTCCATCGAGACCTGAACAAGCAACCATCATAGGCCTCCAGGACGCGGTTCCGAGATCGACTAGCCGCGCGCGTCGCCCATGCCCTACTCTTGACCTATGACCGATAAGGAGCTGCTTACGCGCATTGCCCGCTCGGCCGGGCAGAAGGTCGGCTATATGCAGCTTGTCCGCGAGCTCTCGCTGGGCGGCGGCATGCAGCGCCGCCTCCTGCTGGAGCAGCTCGCCCGCATGACCGCCCGCGGCGCCCTGGTCAAGCTCGACCGCGAGCACTGGAGCATCCCCAAAGCAGTCTCCGCCGCAAGCACCCGCGACAACCTGGCCGCGGGCCGCCTCGACCTGCACCGCGACGGCTACGGCTTCGTCCGGCCCAATCGAAGATCCGCTGCGGCGGATGCGCGGCAAGCGACGGGGCAGGAAGATATTTTTATCCCGCCCAATGAGATCAACGGCGCCATGCAGGGCGACCAGGTGCTCGTCGAAGTGGAGCCGCCCAAGGCCGACGGCCGCCGCCAGGGCCGCATCGTGCGCGTGCTCGAGCGCCGCAACCCGACCGTCGTCGGCGTCTTCCATTACGCGCGCTCGGATCGGCAGCAAGGGCATTCCGTGATCCCGTTCGACGAGCGGATGACGCAACCGATCCTGATTCCGTTTGGGATGGAGGTGCCGGAACTTGGCGAAGATGCGGCGGCGCATCGGGTGCTGGGCGCGGAGGCGGCAAAACGAGGCGCGGCTTTGAAAGGGCACGCCTTCAGCCATGCCGCAGAAACGCGAAGAAGTGACGCGGCTTTAGCCGCCGAGGGAATGCAAACTACTAAAACTTCATTCCCCCAGGGGCTGAAGCCCGAAGCCTTGTCTAGCACCTCAAGCGGCGCGTCTGAAGCCGCGCCCTTTCAAAGCGAAGACGCCGGACAACAGAGCGAAGGTACCTGCGATCCGCAGCATCCGCCAGCAGCTTCTCCAGTGCACGACGACCTGGAAGGCCTGGTCGTCGATGTCGAAATCACCAGCTGGCCCACGCTCACGCGCCCGCCCATTGGCCGCGTGATCGAAGTCCTCGGCGATCCGGACGACTTTGGCGTGGACGTGGAGATGATGATCCGCAAGCACCAGCTGCCGCGCATCTTTCCTGAAAAGGTCCTCGCCGAGGCGCGCGCCGTCGCTCATCTGGATATCTCCGAGGTTTCGCGCCGTCGAGATTTTCGCAATCTCGCAATCGTCACCATCGACGGCGAAACCGCCAAGGACTTTGACGACGCTGTACTGGTCACCGAGCGTCCAGGCGGTGGCTACCAGCTCCAGGTGCACATCGCCGACGTGGCCGAGTACGTTCGCGCCGGCACCGATCTCGACCTCGAAGCCCGCCTGCGCGGCACCAGCGTCTACTTCCCCGATCGCGCCATTCCCATGCTGCCGCAGGAGCTGTCGACCGGCATCTGTAGCCTGCGCCCCGGCGAAGACCGCCTGGTGCTCAGCTGCCTGATCGACCTCGACGCCGCGGGCCGCATCGAGAGCTACCAGATCGGGGAAGGCGTCATCCGCTCGGCCGCGCGCATGACCTACACGGAGGTCCACAAAATTCTCGAAGGCGACGAAGAAACCCGCGCCCGCTACGCCGGGCTGGTGCCGGACTTCGAGCGCATGCGCAAGCTGGCCGGGCTGATGAACAGGCGGCGCGAGGAGCGCAGCAGCATCGACTTTGACCTGCCCGAGCCGGTGATCGAGTTCGATGAGCAGGGCCAGATGCGCGGCGTGACCAAGTCGGAGCGCACCTGGGCCAACCGCCTGATCGAGGAGTTCATGCTGGCCGCGAACGAGTGCGTTGCCACGTGGCTTGAGGACCTGGGCGTGCCGTCCCTCTATCGCATCCACGAGAAGCCGGAAGCCCGCCGCGTGGTCCAGTTCGAAGAGCTGGCCGCGGCCTTCGGCTACTCGCTCGGCCTGGGCGCGCTACCGGTGAAGCGCATCCAGACGCGCGGCGACCGGCGCGATGCGCAGCGCTCGGGCCGCACCGTGCGCACGCATGAGGTGGCCGAGGACATTCCCGTCACGCCGCGCATGTATCAGAAGCTGGCCGCCAAGATCGAGGGCAAGCCGGAGGAGCGGATTCTCAGCTACCTCATGCTGCGCTCGCTCCGCCAGGCCCGCTACTCGGAGATCAACGAGGGCCACTTTGCCCTTGCCGCGCCCAGCTACACGCATTTCACTTCGCCCATCCGCCGCTACCCGGACCTGATTGTGCATCGCATCACAAAGACGCTGCTGCGCGAGGGCGTGCGTGGCGAGGGAGTGGTGGCCGAGGGCCGGCACAGCTCGCCGTGGACGCATCCCAACGAAGCGCTGAGTGTGCCCCAGGTCTCGCATCTGAGACCTGGGAGATCAGAAGCTTCGGAGCTCGATGCGCCCATCCCCGAAGCGGAGCTAGCCGCCATCGCGGAGGAGACCAGCCTGACCGAGCGCCGCGCCGCCGAAGCTGAGCGCGAGCTGGTGGAGTGGAAGAAGGTCCGCTTCATGCAGGACCGGGTGGGCGAGGAGTTTGCGGCGCTGGTGCTGAACCCCGCCAAATACGGCCTCTTCGTGGAGCTGACCGACCTCTTCGTCGAGGGCCTGGTGCCCATCGACACCCTGCGCGACGACCGCTACACCTGGCGCGAGAACACCCACGAGATCATCGGCGAGCGCTGGGGGCGGCGCTTCCGCGCAGGCGACCGCGTGCAGGTGATTCTGGACCGCATCCTGGCGCAGGAGCGCCGGCTGCAGTTCTCGCTTGTCGAGGAGGGCATCCCGCTCACCGGCAAGAAGCCGGCTGGTGGGCCGCCCAAGCCGAAGAAAGGCAAGCGCAAGGACGGCGCACCGAAGGCGGCCAAGGGGAAAAAGCGCTTCGGCAAAAAGGGCAAGCGGCGCTGAGGCCTGGCGGCCGGCAGCGCCACGCGCGGAGCGGAGCGGTGCGGATGTTTAGGCGCCCGCCTGCTTTTGGGCAAGGTCGCCGATGACCGGAATCTTGAAGCGTTGTCCGCCGAATGCCTTGATGACACACAGAATCCAGAGGATCAGAAGTCCCAGGCTCAGCAGCAGCATGATCAGCCACCCGATGATGGGAATGAACGCGAGGATCATGTTCAAGACCCACACCACAACCGCGACCCCGGTCAGGAAGATCGACTGCCAGGAGTGAAAGCGCACGCTGGCGCTTGTGTTGTAGGGCGCAACCACCAGAAAGATGATCGCGGGGATGAAGGTGAAGTAGGCCAGGCCGCTGGCGGCACTGTCGCTGAGTCCGGTTTGCGGAGTTTCTTCGGGCACGGTAGCTCCTTTGGGATTTGAGAATGGACTGCGGGACCGGTTGCCACCCACTCGCGGCCAGGAGATAAGCGCAGAAGGGGAAATTCCAGGCTGCGGATGCAACAAAGAGCGTGAAGTGGAAACAAGATAAGAAAAGCCCGGAAACGGTGAGTTGTCAAGCAGGAAGTGCAGGCGGTTGCAGGAATCGGAGCGCGCCTGCGGGAGCATGCACGGCTACAGACCGGCTTCGCAGCGGGAACGGTCCCGCAGGAAGGCCGCCAGCCGGCGCCGTCTTGGCGCTACTTGGCGGCCTGGCTCTCGGCGAGCGGCCCGATGATGGGAATGTGAAAGCGCTGTCCGTTGAGGGCTTTCAGAACCACGATCAGCTACAGGATGAACAGGCCCAGGTAGACAACCAGCATCCCCGGAATGACGATCAGATTGAGGAGCGGGATTCTGCCCAGGACGGCAAAAATGATAAACACCGCGACACCCAAGACGTTTAGAAAGATGGACTGCCAGGCGTGGAAGCGCACATAGGAGCTCTTGTTGTAAGGCGGCATTACCAGGAAGAGGATCGCCGGAATGAAGGTGATGTACGCCAGGGTGCCGGCGCCATTGTCGGAGAGGCCAGAGGGAGCGGATTCGGTCATGAGAGATCCTTTCTTACGAGACACGGCTCTTGAGCGAGAGACGGCGAGACGCGCCGCGAAGCTCCAGGCCCGCAGCGGACGGAACGAACCCGAGGCCTTCATTCCTGGAGCATTCGATCCAGGAGCATTCGATCCGCGGGTGAAGAGTTTTCCTGGATCACCTCAAGGAAATCTTCGATTGGGCCGGAAGTCAAGCGCAATCTTCTGGCACATGGGTAAATTGTCCTTCGGGCGGATGAATGGCCGAGGCGCGAGAGATGAACGGGCGACTGCCGCCTCAGCCGGCGGGAAACAGGGTCCCAGCAGCGGGCTTGTCCTCGTCCAGCAGCTGCGGATCGTTGTTGCGGACGTTGCCGACGCGGTCGCTCACCGGCCAGGCAACCATCTTCTCAGCCGGGAAGGACCGCAGTAGCTCGACCGGCGGCCGGGTCTCGTCGCCAGGATCGAGTCCGCCCGGATCGAGCCAGCGCTCATAGTCGCACGGTTCCAGGATCACCGGCATGCGGTTGTGCACCGGTTCCATCAGCTCGTTGGGGTCGGTGGTCAGGATGGTAAAGGTCTCGAGAGCCGCGCCTTCCTTGGGCTGCCAGCGCTCCCACAGGCCAGCCATGGCATAGGGCTCGCCGCTCTTGAGCGCAAAAGCAAACGGATGCTTTGTCTTCTTGTCGATCCTTTGCCACTCGTAGAATGCGTCGGCTGGAACCAGGCAGCGGCGCTTTTTCAGGGCTTCCCGGTAGGCGGGCTTGCTGGCGGCTTCCTCAGCGCGCGCGTTGATGGTGGTATAGCCAAACTTGGCGTCCTTGGCCCAGAAGGGCACCAGCCCCCAGCGCAGCTGCGCGAATTCACGCCGGCCCGAGTCGCGATTGAGCCGCACCACCGGCTGCATGCTCTGCGGCGCGGCGTTCCACGTGGGCGCGAACCAGGTAGGCGCGAAAAAGGGTATGTTCTCAACGTCCACGCCAAACCAGCCGGCGAGCACTTTCTGAGTGGATTTTCGGGCGAAGCGGCCGCACATATGCTCCAAGGATAAGGGCGCGGGGCGCGGGAAGCGAGCGCCGGCAGGAAGAACCGCGCCGGTTTCCCATACAATGTCTTCTGGGAGCATGAATTGCATGGCACACATGGTTTTTTGCACGCGTAACAAGAAGGAGATGGAGGGCCTGGACGAGCCGCCCTTCGACTCGGAGTTTGGCCAGAAGATCTACAAGAGCGTCTCCAAGGCGGCCTGGGGCGAGTGGGTGGAGCGGCAGAAGATGCTGCTCAACGAGTACCGGCTGCAGCCGTGGACGCCGTCGGCGCAGCAGTTCCTGGTGGAGCAGATGGAAGAGTTCTTCTTCGGCACCGGCTCGGCCCTGCCCTCGGAGTACGTGCCGCCGGCGCACTGACGGAGTGGTGAGGCTGGAGCCCGACTGGCTCAGTGAGTTCAGTCGAGACTCCTGATTCCGGTTCCGTTACTCCTCCCGCATGAGGATCATCGGATTGACCGCGAGCGCCCTTTGCGCCGGGACCCACGCCGCTACCAGCCCCAACACCAGCATGGTTAGAATCACCCCACCCAGGACCAGTGGATCCTTCGGCGCGGCCTGGTACACGATATACGACAGGACCTTGGAAGCCAGAACGCCCAGCGCCATTCCGGCCACCGAGCCCACGGACAGCAGCACAAAGGCCCGTCCCAGTGCCGCCCGCAGCACTTGCTTCCGCTGCGCTCCCAGTGCCATGCGAATTCCCAGCTCGCGCAGGCGTTTGCTCACGGTATACGAGGCCATGCCGAAGATTCCTGTTACCGCCAGCATGGCGCCGAGCATCCCCAGGACTCCCAACGCTACAGTCGCCACACGGGAGGCAAACAAAGCCGAGGTCATCTCGCGGCTCCACGTCCTTATGACGACAGGCAAGCTGGAATCCAGCCCGTGCATCGCGCGTTCCAGAGCGCCGGAGAGCTCCGCCGGATCCCGCCCCGACCGCACCAGGAGTAATGTTTCACTGGAATTTTGTTGCAGAAACGAGAAGAACATCGCCGCCTGCTGATCCTCTGTCAGCGTCTGGTATTTCCCGTCTTCCACCACGCCCACTACTTCCGCACGCGAGCCGCCCCAGAATTTGAAGTGCCCGCCGATCGCCTTGTCCACCGATCCGAAGACCTTGACCGCAAACTGCCGGTTCACCAAGGCAACAGTCGGCGCTTTTTTGTCGTCCGCAAAGGTCAGGTCTCTGCCCGCCAGCAGCGTAGTGCCCGCAGCCTCAAGGTAGCCGGGAGAAATGTTGTATCTCATGGCGCCCGCAGCCACGTTGGTCGGCCGGAAATCCGTGGTAGCGTCTGTGTAGACGGATGAGCTGCCGCCCTTCAGACCCAGCGGTGCGTGGGTCACATAGCCAACCGCCGTTGCGCCTGGAATGGCTTTCGCTGCATCCAGCATGCGCCGCTGCATCTGCGGGACCTGGTCCTCTGTATAACCCGCCATATGCAGATCGCTTTCCACCAGCAACACGTTTTGCGGTTGAAAGCCAAAATTGCTGTGCATCGAGCGCGCCAGCCCTCGCACCGCCACCAGCGAAGACGTAACCAGCACTGCGCAGATCGCAATCTGCACCGCCAGCAGAACATCGCGCAACGTAAAGCGCCGCAGGCCGGCTACGCCCGCCGCACCTGTGCGGATCACCTGCCAGGGATCAGCCCGCATGACTTGCCGCACCGGCATAATGCCAAACAGCAGGCCGCTGGCCAGCGCCAGCACCAGCGCCACAACATAAGTCACCGCATCTGGATTAACCGGCACGTTGATCGGAATATCCGGTATTGGCTGCCACGCGCTCAGCAAGTGCAGGATCGCCACGCCTCCCGCCATACCCAGCGTTCCTCCCGCCAGCGAGAGCAGAACAGCCTCGGTCAGCATCTGTCGCAGAATCAGTCCGCGCCGCGATCCCAGCGCCAGCCGCAACGCCGTTTCCCTGGCTCGATCCGCCGTCCGCGCCGCGAACAGGCTTCCCAGGTTGGCGCAGGCCGCCAGCAGAATCAGCCCCGCCAGCAGCATCATTCCACCCATGAACGCCCGCGCCGGCCCGCCCAGCGTGTCGCCGACCAGCCCAGGGCGCGCCAGCGTAAACTTCACGCCGTCGTCGTCTCCGGGATAGGTCTTCCCGAGCCATGCCCCCAGAGCATTCAGGTCTTCAGTCGCCTGCACCGGCGTCACTCCCGGCTTCAACCGTCCCACCACGAAGTCCGAGTGATCGCCGCGCTGATTCAGCTCATCGTAGCCCTCCACGGCCGGCTGTTCCACTATCGGAATCCACATCGCAGGCGCAAAAAACAGCTCCGTTCCGCGAAACGCTGGCGGCGCCACTCCAATGATTGTGAGCTGGTGTTTGTTGATTCCGACCATCCGCCCCACCACGCCCGCGTCGTCATGAAAATGCCCATGCCAGTACGCGTAACTCAGCACCACATAAGGAGCGCTGTTCGCCCCCTTCTCATCGGCGGCGTGAAAAAAGCGCCCCAGGTACGGCTGAATACCCAGCGCGTCGAAATAGTTTCCGCTCGCCAGATAAGGCCATGCGGTCGATGGATTTCCGCCGGCATCTACCCCCACCGGGCCCATGATGCTGAACGTCACCATGCTTTCAAACGTCCGGTTCTTGTCCCGCAGATCCACATAATCGGGGTACGACTGCGAAGCATCCTGGGAAAGCTGGACCATGTAGAGGTTTTGCGGATGGGGGACATTCACAGGCCGCAACACCAGCGCATTCAACACGCTGAACACCACCGCGTTCGCCCCAATCCCCAGCGCCAGTGTAAGGATCGCCGTGACCGCAAATCCCGGCGATTTCCGCAATTGCCGTAACGCAATTCTCAAATCACCCATCATATTGGCCGCCCTTGCACACACATACGCCTGCACACGGCCTGCGGTTCCCTTTGAAATGCGCTCGGTCTTGTTCCCAGTTCTTTCGTCTCCGGATTGGCTGGTTTCTCAGGGCTTTCTTCTTCTCAAATGACCGAGCCCCAATGCGCAACCCTTTTCTCAGGGACTACAGCATTTTCGATTCTGGTCTTTGCAGAAAGCTGGACGCCAAGTGGCTTTTTCCCCAAGAAAAAACCACCCTGCACGCGCTCATTAGTGTCAATATGTGAATCGAAAACGCCCTAGAACCAGTGCCGCCGTCGCACTGAGAGCGGCGCGGCCCCTTCTTAGGCCGGCGGATGCAAAGGCAACGTCAGCCAGGCCAGCCCGAGATCGCGCCCCATATCGCCTGTGTCGGCCGCAGGAGCGTCATAAAAGAGCGCCAGTCCCTTATCGGTCTTCACGACCGACGGCATGCCAAGGCAGCGCACGTTCCAGTGGCAATTCTTGTGATCCAGAACCACGGCTCGCTTCTCGGCGTCCCACTTGTTCAGGTTTTTGCTCCAGTAGACCCAGATGCTTTCGGTATATTCGCGGCGCCGGCTGTCGATTCCGATGTGGTTTGTAAAAAGGAACCAGGTCTGGTTAGCCGGCTCGAAGTAGAGTGCGGAGTTTTCCACCTGCTGCTCGATCGGCAATATGGGCTCCGGATCCACCTGCCATGCGCCGTCCAGGTCGCGGGTGCGTGCGATCCCCAAAGTCCGTTTGTAGCCACTTTTCTCGGTCAATGTCGCGACGCTGAAGAACATGAGATATTCATCGCCTTGTTTCACTATCTGGCCGGGACTGGCCTCTTCGGAATGGTACGTGCCCGGCTCGGGCAGGAAAGGAACCACCTGCTCCTGCTTGATCCAGGGGCCGTATGGATGCCTGCTCTTGGCGGCGAGAGTGTAATAGGGTGTGGCGGGAACCAGGGACGGGGGCGGACCGGTTTTTTGGCAGCCAACGTAGAACATGTGCCACCACTCGCCGTCGAAGACCGTCCATGGCGAGGAGGCCGAAGCCGAGTCCCTCTCGCCCGGCGCCCCAAAGTCCAGGATGGGTCCTTTCAGGTCCCAATGATGCAGATCCTTGCTCGTGGCCAGGCAGGCCAGCCATCCCTTAGGACCTGCCCCGTCGTAGTGGAGGTAATACGTGTCTCCCGCCTTGAAGCAGATCGCCTCGCGCGCTCCCAGGGTGTCGCAGCGGTTGGGGCCGGTCCCATGACGAATGATGGGGCCGCTATCGGTTGCGTCCATACGCAACGTTGTTGCGGGCCGGCCGTCGGGATACGAGGCCGGCGCAGAGAAATCCTCCACGGGGAGTATGGAGCTTCCTCTCGATAAATCGCTCACACTGGCCACGGTGCAGGCGGCCAAGGCTTGACAGAAGGTTCTTCTGGATTTCATCGCAGTCGGGCCTCTTGGGACAGACAAGAGTATCACCTGCGCCAGATTCCGTTCGCTCCCAGCGCTTCAACCGCCCGGCTGGTAGAATGGAAGTTGCCGCATTGTGTGGCGATTCGCCGCCGTGGCGCTCCCAACCCATTGCCCCTTGTCCTCCAAAGGATGGGGCCTGAACCAAAAAGGAAAACTCCCTGTGACGCAGACGATACGCAATATCGCCATCATTGCCCATGTTGACCATGGAAAGACAACGCTTGTGGACGCCATGCTGCGCCAGTCGGGCACATTCCGCGCCAATGAGCAGGTGGCCGACCGGGTGATGGACTCGAACGAGTTGGAGCGGGAGCGCGGCATCACCATCCTGGCCAAGAACACGGCCATCAACTTTGAAGGCGGCAAAATCAACATTGTCGACACGCCGGGCCACGCCGACTTTGGCGGCGAGGTAGAACGCGCGCTCAAGATGGTGGACGGCGTGATGCTGCTGGTGGACGCTGCCGAAGGGCCGCTGCCCCAGACCCGCTACGTGCTGGCCAAAGCTCTTGAAGCCAAGCTCAAGCCGATCGTGGTGATCAACAAGATCGACCGGCCCGACGCACGTCCACAGGAAGTGCTCGACGAGATTTACGACCTGTTCATCGACCTGGATGCGGAAGAATCGCAGCTGGATTTCCCGGTACTCTACGCGGTGGCCAAGAACGGCACCGCGACCCTCGACCTGGCCACGCCGGGCACCGATCTGCAGCCCCTGTTTGAGACCATCGTCTCCACCATTCCCGCGGCCACCGGCGACGCCGAGGGCACGATGCAGATCCTGGTCACCAACCTCGACTACTCAGAGTACTTTGGCCGCATCGCCATCTGCCGCGTCTTCCAGGGCACTCTGCACGCCGGCGACGACGTGACCATCTCCAAGCGCGACGGCTCACTCCAGAAGACGCGCATCACCAAGCTGTTCACGTTCAACGGGCTCAAGCGGACTGAAACCACCGAGACCACCATGGGCGACATTATCGCCGTGGCCGGCGTGGAAGGCATCACCATCGGCGAGACGATTACCAGCGTGGAGAATCCGCAGCCGCTGCCGCTGATCGTGATTGACGAGCCGACCATCGCCATTCAATTCAGCGTGAATAACTCGCCGTTTGCGGGGCGCGAGGGGCAGTACGTGACCAGCCGCAATTTGCGCGAGCGCCTCGAGAAGGAGCTGCTGACCAACGTCAGCATTCGCGTGGAAGACACCGGCTCGCCGGACACCTTCAAGGTGCTGGGCCGCGGCGAACTGCAGTTGGCCATCTTGATCGAAATGATGCGCCGCGAGGGCTTCGAGCTCTCCGCCGGCCGGCCGGAGATTGTGACCAAGACCGTGGACGGGGCTCGCATGGAGCCTGTGGAGCACCTGACGATCGACGTGCCCGAAGCCTACACCGGCACGGTGATTGAGAAGCTGGGGCCGCGCAAGGGCGAGATGACCAAGATGCACAATCACGGCTCAGGCCGCGTGCGATTGGAGTTTCGCGTACCCAGCCGCGGCCTGATCGGCCTGCGCAGCGAAATGCTCACCGAGACGCGCGGAACTATCGTCATGAATGCCTTGTTCGACGGCTACATTCCCTACCAGGGCGAGATTCCGCAGCGGCCCACCGGCGCGCTCATCTCCGACCGCCAGGGGTTGACGACGACCTACTCGCTGAACGGATTACAGGAGCGCGGCATTCTGTTTGTAGGCGCGGGCGTTGAGGTGTACGAGGGCATGATTGTCGGCGAACACTCGCGCGACAACGACCTCGACGTGAACGTGGTCCGCGAAAAGAAGATGACCAACATGCGCGCCTCCAGCGCCGATGAGGCCATCCGCCTGGTGCCCGTGAAGGCGCTGAACCTGGAGCAGGCTATCGAGTTCATTGCGGAAGACGAGATGGTCGAGGTAACGCCGAAGTCGCTACGGCTACGCAAGAAGGTGTTGCAGGCCAATCGCAGACCCAAGCGGTGGGAAAAGGGCGGCGGAGAGTAACGCAAGTCGAACGGTAGTCGCCTACACCCCACCGTTATGCCGCCAAGGGTACTGTTGAACATTTTCCAGGCATGCGGAAGTCACGAGTCGGAAACCGTGGCGATTCGTTCCTTGTTTTATTGAAAACTGGCTGGGACCTTGCTCCAAGTCAGGTGTATTCTGGCTCTCGGGACCAAATGTCATCAAGATTGGGGCGCCATGCCGCAGGCCCGCTTCACCCTACCCTTCGCCCTGCTTCCGCTTTCGCTGGCGATCCTAGCACAGACTGGGGCCGTTCCTCCAAAGGGAGCATCGGTCAACCCAGATGATCGGGTACTGAACGTTCCGTACTCAGCGCAACGACTCTTCATATCGATCAGTAAAGGAGCCGATGGCACGAGCAGTCGCAGCGAATCGGGTGGAAGCGAGGCCCGTGATTCCCAAGGCCGCACCTACAGTTCGGGTGAGCGCGACTGGACGTACTTAGCCGGCGGAAAGACCGTTCTCAAAAGCGAGATGTTATATCGAATTCACGATCCCGTCGCAAACACCGACACGAGGTGGGACTCAACCTCGAAGGAAGTGAAGGTGATCCACTATCCTCAGAGCGCGCGGGAAGAGAATGCATCCCAGGGACAGTGCCCCGCAGAGTGCCTTGAGGATACGATGAAAGCTTTAGGGAATGAATTTGAGAAACTCGGCACCAAGACGATTGAAGGAGTGGTAGCAGAGGGGAAGCGAAGCAGTTATACGGTTTCAGCCGGACAGGACCATAATGACCACGCAATCGCCGTTGTCCACGAGACCTGGTACTGCCCGGAACTCAAGATTGTGATTCTTGAAACGAACGATGATCCGCGTAGTGGACGGACAACGAATCAGCTGGTAAGTATCGTGCGTGGAGAGCCAGATATATCCAAGTACCACCCTCCCGCGGACTACGTCGTCCACGATATTCAAATTCCGTGGTAATCGGATCCCAACGATTCTCCCTCGCAGGTTCCGGCCGGTTCGTCGTCAACCTCGGATATTTTATTAGTCCTTGCTATAACCGTCGCTTCGCTTCTAGCACGCGCTCCAACGCTTCATCCGCCGTTGCGCCTGTCGCGGATAAGTGGCCCATCTTTCTGCCCCTGCGCGGAGTGTGCTTCTCGTAGAGATGGAGGCGCACACCGGGGACGGCGAGCGCAGCGGGGAAGTTGGGCTCGCCTGATTCACTGAGCCAGACTTCGCCGAGCAGATTCACGATTGCCGCGGGCGTAATCAGCGATGTATCTCCTAACGGCAGATTGCATGTAGTGCGCACCAGTTGCTCAAACTGGCTGGTCACGCAGCCGCGCTCGCTCTGGTGATAGCTGTTGTGGGGGCGGGGCGCGAGTTCATTCACCAGCAGCTCGCGTTGCCGCGTGACAAACATCTCCACGCACAGCAGGCCCTCGAGGCCAAGCCGCTCGATGATGGCTGCGGCCAGCGCCTCTGCGCGCGATTCAAGCTCGGCAGGCACGCCGGCGGGCAGCACGCTCCAGGCGAGAATCTGATTTTCATGATGATTGCGTGCGGCGGGAAAGCTGCGCACCTCACCGGCGGGGTTGCGCGCGGCCATGACGCTGATCTCGTAATCGAGATCGAGAGCCTGCTCGGCAACGCTGGCGCGCTCGCCAAGACTCAACCAGGCAGCCCGAATCGCTTCCTCCGTCGCCGGCGAATCGAAACCGATGCGCGCCTGGCCACGGCCATCGTAGCCGCCGCGGCCAATCTTCAAGAACACGCGTCCGCCCAGCGCTTGAACCGCCTCGTGCAACTCCGCTTCGCTCTCCACCACGCGGAATGCGCCAACCGGAAAGCCTTCATCGGCGAGCCACACCTTTTGAAGTGTTTTGTCCTGGATGATGCGAATGGGCTCAACGCCGGGACGCAGCGGAGCGAGCGCGGCAACCGCCGCCAACGCGTCCACGCCGATCTGCTCGATCTCAAGCGTGACAGCATCGGCGCCGTGGGCAAGCCGTTCCGCGGCGGTCACGTCGTCCCAGCGGCCGACCATGGTCTCGTCCGCAATGAAGCTCGCGGGACACGCGGCTTCGGGGTCCATGACGCGCACGCGATACCCCATGGTGCGCGCGGCCATCGCCGTCATGCGGCCCAGTTGGCCGCCGCCCAAAATGGCCAGCAGGCCGCCGGGACGAATGATGGAGCTCTGCTTGTCTTGTGAAGGATTTGAGAAGCCGCTCACCCTGGTTGTCCCTGTTCAAGTGTTTGCTCGAGCACTTCCTGGGTGCGTGCCGCGCGCCACGCAGCCAGGCGCTCGTAGAGAGCTGCATCCGTAGTCGCCAGAATCTCAGCGGCCAGCAGCGCCGCGTTGGCCGCGCCCGGCTTGCCGATGGCCAGCGTACCCACGGGAACGCCCTTGGGCATTTGCACGATGGAGAGCAGCGCGTCCAGGCCGTTTAATTGCGTTGCCGCCACCGGCACGCCCAGCACCGGAACCAGCGTCTTGGCTGCCAGCATTCCTGGCAGGTGCGCCGCGCCGCCGGCTCCGGCGATGATGACGCGCAAGCCGCGCGCCCGCGCCGTGGATGCATATTCAAAAAGCCTGTCAGGGGTGCGATGCGCGCTCACGATGCGCGCTTCATGCGGAATCTCGAGGGCGCGGAGGATCTCCACGGCCGACTCGAGAACCTCGTAGTCGCTCTTGCTGCCCATCACTACGCCCACCAGCGGCAGTTCGCTCATAGCGTCGATTATACGATTGCGCGTTCTGGTCTCCCACCCTTGTATCTTGCGGACTGAGGCGTGACGATAGGTTACGTTTCGGCGGAGAGGCCGTTCCCACCCGAGGCCAGCGCGATCTGAGCCTGACGTTTAGAGTGGCCTCCGCCCCT
>Ga0182030_10007829_pt1 | contig 22232 bp, 21 predicted proteins | sample 812S3MmetaG_FD_121299 | JGI IMG/M metagenome (GOLD analysis project Ga0182030, IMG submission 121299) | Permafrost microbial communities from Stordalen Mire, Sweden - 812S3M metaG (Illumina Assembly) | ecosystem: Environmental > Terrestrial > Soil > Wetlands > Permafrost | place: Sweden... | reverse complement strand
TTGGCGCAGGCTGGACGCGACGTAACGTTTCTGGTGCGTTCGGCGCGGGCCGAACGGTTGCGCGCTGATGGACTTCAGGTCCTCAGCCCGCACGGCGACTTCACCATCGCGCCGCAACTCGTCACGGCCGGGAACATCACCGCGCCCTACGACGTCGTGCTGCTGGCGGTGAAAGCGTTCTCACTCGAAGCAGCCATCACCGATCTGGGCGCCGCCGTCGGCAACGATACCATGATCGTTCCGGTGCTCAACGGCATGCGCCACATCGACATCCTGGTCGAACGGTTTGGCGAGCAGGCCGTGCTCGGTGGCCTGTGCATGATCTCCGCGACGATCGACGAGCAAAGCCGCATCGTGCAAATGACGCCGGCTCAGGACCTCATCTACGGCGAACGCAGCGGCATTATTTCGGCGCGCGTGACGGCGCTCGACGGCTTGCTGCAGGGCGCGGGGTTTAGTGCGCACGCATCGGAGAGCATCGTTCCGGATATGTGGGAGAAGTGGGTGACGTTGGCGGCGCTCGGCGGCATCACGTGTCTCATGCGCGGCACGATCGGCGATGTCGCCGCAGTCCCCGGCGGCGCGGCCTTTGCGTCGGCGTTTCTCGGCGAATGCGCGGCGACTGCTCTCGCTTGCGGCCAGCCACAGACCGAAGAATACCTCACGCGTTCGCGGGCGGCCATGACCCGCGCGGGCTCGCCGATCGCATCCTCGATGTATCGCGATTTGCAGGCGGGCAACAACGTCGAGGTCGATCAGATCCTCGGCGACCTGCTCGAGCGCGGGCACGCGCGAGGCGTCGCGACGCCGCTGCTGGCAACGGCGTACACGCATCTCAAGGTCTACCAGGCGCGTCTCTGACGCGCGCCGGCGCTAGGCGACGGGAACGGGCGTCGACGTATCGATCGAGGCAGCGCCGGCCGGCTTCTCGGTCAACCAGCCGCGCGAGATGTCGAGTTTGATGTTCATATGCGGATCGCGCACGAACGTTTCGGCCTGCCGTCCGTCACGCGGTAACACGCGCGTCGGCGGCACGGCGCCGGCGGCGACGGCAGTCTTAAGACCTTCATCGACGTCATCGACCGCAAAGCCGAAATGATCGACGCCGACCGGGCGGTCGGGGCGCGCAACCGGTAGGAGCGCAAGATTGATGTAGCCGTCGGATAGGTAGATCGCCCACTGGCCGCGCGTATCGTCGTTCTTTTGCCGGAACACTTCTTTCAAGCCGAAGGCCTCGGTGTAGAACGCGGCGGTCTTTTCGGAATCATCGACGACGAGGGCGATGTGACGGATGCGTGCCATGGGATGCCCCTTTGCTAGTTCCTGGACCGTGACGGTCTTTTGCGAGAGGGCGGTCTCCCCTTCAGTAGAAGCGCAGCCCTCGATGAAACGCAGCACCGACCGCATCCTAGCCACACATGCCGGCGCCTTACCGCGCCCCGACGATCTCAAAGAGATGGTCTTCGCCAAAGCACGCGGCGAGACGTACGACCCGAACGTGCTTGCCCGGCGGTTACGCGAGAGCGTCGCCGACGTCGTGCGCCGTCAGGTCGAGTGCGGCATGGATTTCGTCAACGACGGCGAGATCAGCAAGACGAACTTCACGAACTACTGCCGCGAGCGCCTCAGCGGCTTTGAGACGCGCCATTTCGGACCCGGTGAGGGGCCGCCGCCGCTCGACATCTCCGGGCGCGATGAGAAACTGTTTCCGGAATATTTTGCCTCGGGACGCGGAAACACGATCGGTCAGGCCGGACGCACGCAAGCATTCTGCGTCGCGCCGCTCAAATTCACCGGTGAAGAAGCGCTCGCCGCCGACATCGACAACCTCAAGGCGGCCGTCAAGGGCCTCGATATCGCGGGCACGTTCATGAACGCGAACACGCCCGGCACGATCGAGCACTGGCTGCACGACGAGTACTACAAGAATACCAAAGACTTCTTGTTCGCGATCGCCGAGGCGATGCGCCCGGAATACCTCGCGATCATTGACGCCGGCTTCATGCTGCAGATCGACGATCCGGATTTGCCGGACGGCTGGCAGATGTTCCCCGAGATGTCGGTTGCCGATTACCGCGCCTATGCGCAACTGCGCGTCGACGCGCTCAACCACGCTCTGCGCGATATCCCCAAAGACAAAGTGCAGCTCCACGTCTGCTGGGGCAGTTTCCACGGCCCGCACCAGAACGACATTCCGCTCGCCGACATCATCGACATCGTGTTCGGCGTGCACGCCGAACGCTTCTCGATCGAAGCATCCAACCCGATGCACGAGCACGAATGGCGCCTCTTCGAGAAGGTCAAGCTGCCGGCGAATGCCGTGCTCGTACCGGGCGTCGTCGGCCACTGCACCGATTTCATCGAGCATCCCGAACTCGTTGCCGAACGGCTCGAGCGCTACGCGAAACTCGTCGGCAAAGAAAACGTCGTTGCCGGCACGGACTGCGGCATCGGGCCGCGCGTCGGCCACGGCAAGATCGCGTGGGCGAAGCTGAAGTCGATCGCCGACGGTGCGCGCATTGCCAGCAAGCGTCTCTGGAGTTCGGCGAAGTAGTGCACGCCGTCGTCGTCGAGGAAACCGGCGGGCCCGAGAAACTGCTCTGGCGGGAACGCCCGGAACCCGTTCCGGGCCCGGGCATGGTTGCCGTGCGGCTCGGACTGACCAGCGTGAATTTCGCCGACATTCAGGCGCGGCGTGGCACGGGTGTTACCAAGACGCCGTTCACGCCGGGACTCGATGGGATGGGAACGGTTATTGCCGTCGGCGAGGGCGTGAAGCGCGTGCGCGCCGGCGACCGCGTGTCGGTAAATCCTGACGACGGCTCGTACGCCGAAGTCGTGCTCGCGCGCGAGATTCTCGTCTTCCCGGTCGATGCGTCGATCTCCGACGAAGCCGCCGCGTCCATAACGGTCCTCGTCACGGCGTGGAACATTCTCCATCTGGTGGCGCGCATTTTGCCGGGCGAGACGGTCTTGATCCATGCTGCCGCCGGCGGCGTGGGTTCGGTGCTCGTGCAGATGGCGCGTGAAGCCGGCGCGGGCCGCATCTTCGCGACGGCCGGAAGTCCCGCGAAGCTCGAGATCGCACGCGGCTTCGGCGCCGACGTCGTCATCGATTACACCACGGACGATTTTTCCAAGATCGTACTCGACGCGACCGAAAAACGCGGTGTGGACGTCATCTGCGACGCGATCGGCGGCGAGGTGTTCGCCAAGGGCCTCGAAGCGCTGGCGTTCTTCGGCCGGCACGTCGTCTACGGCCAATCGGGCGGTTCCCACGGTTCGCTCACCACCGACCTGCTGCACCGCTCCAACCGGGCCGTGCTCGGCTACAGTAGCGGGCACTACCGCCGCAACCGCCCCCTCGCGCTGGCGCCGGCCGTGGAAGGCGCGTTCGAGCTCGTCGCGGCGGGGAAGGTCCGTATCCTCGAGGGCGGCCGCTTCGCCCTCAAGGATGCCGCCAAGGCGCACGAACTGGTTCAATCGCGGGCCAGCAGCGGCCGGGTCTTCCTCACGCCGTAGCGCCTAGGGGAGGGGCGTCAGGGTCGGGTCGCGTAAATTGAGCATGCTCAAAATTAGCGAACGAGGGACACGGGAACACTGACGCCATGAGTACGATCGACCGCCCCGCCGACATCATCGCCAAGACCGGACCGAGCGATGCCATCGTGAAGAACGCCTGGTACCTCGGGGCCTGGAGCGATGAGGTCACGCACGCGCTCTTCCCGCGCCGGATCGCCGACGAGCCGCTCGTGTTCTACCGCACCGCAGACGGCACGGCGGTGGCGCTCGCCGACCGCTGCCCGCATCGCAAGTTTCCGCTCTCGTCCGGCAACCTCGAAGGCGACGTGCTGCAGTGCAGCTATCACGGCTTCCGCTTCGATACCGACGGCACGTGTCTGAGTGTCCCGGGTCAAGTTAAGGTGCCGCTCTCGGCAAACGTGCGCCGCTACCCGTTAGTCGAACAGTTCGGTCAGATCTGGGTGTTCCCGGGCGACCCCGTGCTCGCCGATGCAGCGAAGATTCCACACGTACCGTGGACCAGCGAGTGGTGGAGCGCCACGGGCTGCGAACCGCTCAAAGCGCGCGCGAGTCTCTTGATCGACAACCTGCTCGACCTCTCGCACGAGACCTACATTCACGCATCCGGCATCGGCTCGCCCGAAGTTGCCGAAACGCCGATCGAAGTCGAGCGCAACGGCGATGTCCTCTGGGTGCGGCGCAAGATGTTCGGCGTCGAATGCCCGCCGAATTATGCCAAGAGCACGGGTCTCGAAAGTCCGATCGATCGCTCGCAAGAGATTCAATTCTTCGCACCAAGCTTTTACGTGCTGCACGTGCGTATTGCTAAAGCCGGTGACACCGGCCCGGGCTTCTTAAGCAAAGTCGTCTACGGTATCACGCCCGAGACCGCGCGCACGACACACAACTTCTACGGCATCTGTCGCGACGTGCCGCGCGATCCGAACGGGAAACACTTCAGCGGTCAGAAGAACACGGTGCGCGAGGATACGGAATGCCTCGAACTCCTCGAGCGCTGGATCGTCGGTGACACCGATAACGTCCCCGAAGTGAGCATCGGCATCGACCGCGGCGGCCTACTCGGCCGCCGAATCATCGCCGACCTCGTCCGCAAAGAACAAAGCAGCTCCTAACCGCCCCCTCATTGGGGTGACAGGTGGCGGGCGACAATGCGGGCGACGGCCGCAAGCGTCGCGCTTTGCTCGCGCTCGTCGGCGTGAGAGCCGGTGAAGTATGCGGCAACGAAGATGGGCTTCGTCTCCGCACGGCCGGGTGGCCAAACGATGGCAACCTCGTTGCTTGTCGCATGAGCGCCGCTGCCCGTCTTTGCGCCGATGCGCCAACTCGCCGGCAGACCGGCACGGAGTTTTGTTCCGTCGGTCTTGCAGCCGAGCAGCCACGTTTTCAGGCGTGCGCGCATCCGCGGTGACAAGCGTGTGCCGAGCTGGAGCGCGATCATATCGTGGGCCATTGCCGCGGGCGTTGTCGTGTCGCGCAGGTCGCCCGGGATCGCGGTGTTGAGCGTCGGCTCGTTGCGATCGAGGCGCGTGATCGGATCGTTGAGCGATCGCGCGAATTTCGTTACGCCGGCCGGGCCGAGCAGCGAGTGCAGCAGCAGGTTGGCCGCCGTATTATCGCTCCATTCGATGGCCGCGGCGCAGAGTTCGCCGATCGTCATCGAACCGATTTCGAGGTGCGCCTTCGTCACGGGCGCATACGCGAGGATGTCGGCGTCGCCGTAGCCGACGCGCCGGTTGAGATCTTCGTTGCGTGCGTCCACGCGCGCGAGGACGGCGCCGACGGCTAGTAGCTTGAACGTGCTGCACATCGGAAAACGTTCGTTCGCGCGGTGCGCGATAAGTTGGCCGCTGCCGGCATCCAAAGCGTAGACGCCGAGCCGGCCGCCGGCGTGCCGCTCGAGTGCGGTGAACTGTGCGCCGGCTGCACTGCCGGCACCAAGCATCGGCGCCGCAAGCGCAGTTGCGGCAACGGTGAGAAACGATTTCCGGGCAAGCATCGGGGTTAGGCGGGAAGCTCGGTGACGACGGTGGTCAGTATCGCAGCGAATTTCGCTGAGGCGCGGTCGGCCTCGACCATGACTTCGTCCGATGTCGTCGGAGCGCCGTCGTGAACGTTGGTGATCAAGCTGATGCCGAGCACGGTGCAGCCGTGTGCGCGGGCATCGATCGTTTCGAGTACGGTCGACATGCCGACGGCGTCGGCGCCGAGCAGGCGCAGCATCGCAACTTCAGCCGGCGTCTCGTATGCCGGTCCGGTCAGCCCGGCGTACACGCCCTCGCGCACGCGCAGTCCGGCGCGTTCGCCCGCTACTCGTGCGACGTCGCGCAAGCCCTCGTCGTACGCATCGCTCATGTTGGTGAAGCGCTCCGTCACGCCCGGCGGCAGGTCGGCGGTCGCGAGCGGACTCGTGCCGGTCAGGTTGAGGTGATCGCGCAAGAGCATCACGTCGCCGGCCTCAAACGTGCGGTTGAGGCCACCCGCAGCGTTGGTGAGGACGAGCGTTTTTGCGCCGGCAGCGATGCCGAGTTCCACCAGGCTGACGACTTCTTGCGCCGTGCGCCCTTCGTAGAGATGATAACGCCCGCAGAACGCGACGACGCGCTTGCCGCCGAGCTTGCCGACAAGAGCTTCACCGACGTGGCCGAGCGCGCGCGGCTGCGGCAACCCGCCGAGCGCATCGTAACCGATCGGGGAGAGCGTATCGATGTCGCGCAGGGCGCGAGCGAGACCGCTGCCGAGCACGATCGCGCAAGCGATTTCGCCGCCCGCGCGTTCGCGTAGTAGCGCCGCAGCGCCGCTGTTAGAACTTACGGAGATATTCCTGATGCTCCCAGGGATGGACCGCCAGGCGATAGCGTTCGAACTCGGCCTTCTTCGCATCGCGGAAGGCGTGATAGATGTGATCGCCGAGCGCGCCGCGCATCACGAGGTCCTTATCGAGGGCGACGAGCGCTTCGCCGAGCGAGTTCGGCAAGGTCAGGATGCCGTGGTCCTTGCGATACTTCTCGCGCAAGTCGTAGGTCGAACCGGTGAACGGATCGCCCGGCAGCTTGCGCGAGCGAATGCCGTCGGCCACCGCTTCGATCAAGACGGCGAGCGCGAGGTACGGATTGCAGGCCGAATCCGGGCTGCGAATTTCGAGCAGCGGCGGACCGTCGATCGGCGGCGGTACGCGCACCAGCGAATTTGCGCTGCGCTGCGACCAGACCGTATAGACGGGCGCGTCCCACGCCGGCATTAACCGTTTATAGGAGTTCACGGTCGGATTGCACACCGCGGTAAATCCGGGCGCGTGATCGAGCAGGCCTGCGATGGCGTGCAAGCGCACGACCTCATCGATGTCGCCGAGCGCGATGTAAACGTGCAAACCGCTGCCGGCCGACGATTCGATCGGCTTCGGCATAAACGTCGCATGGATGTTATGGTTGCTTGCGATTTGCTTGACGACGCTGCGCACCGTGATGAGCCGATCGGCCGTGCCGAGCACGCCGCCCGCCGCCAGATCGAGTTCGTGTTGGCCGGCACCGTGTTCGTGGTGCGCGCTCAACACGCCGATGCCCATCGATTCGAGCGCCGCAGCCATGGCCGTGCGCGCATCGTCGCCGCGATCGGAGGGCGAGTAGTCGAAGTACGAGCCGGCGTCGACCGTGCGCGTCGTCGGCATGCCGTCGGCGTCGCGTTGGAAGAGATAGAACTCGACTTCGAGCGCGGTCTTCACGTCGCGCAGAACGTCTTCAGCGTCGTCGATCACGCGCTTGAGCGTACTGCGCGGGCAGCCTTCGAACGGCGTGCCGTCGGGCATCGCGATATCGCACAACATCCGCGCTTCGGGCGCGCCCGAGTCGGCCGTCCAGGGCAAGATCGCAAACGTCGCCGGATCGGGACGCAGCAACATGTCGAGTTCTTCTTCGCGGATGAAGCCGTCGATCGAGCCGCCGTCGAACGTCACCCGGCCGTTCATCGCCCGCTCGAGCTCGCTGACCGGAACGGTGATGTTTTTCTCGATGCCGAAAATATCGACGAAGGCGAGCCGAATCCACTTTACGCCGCGATCCTTCGCGGTTTTCAGGACGTCGCGGCGCACGGTGCCGGAGTCCTTAACTGCCGAGAGCATCGATGGCAATCGCGGCCCGCAGCGTCAGCTGATCGTGGGGGCTGTCGAGGTCGAGTCGCCCGATCTCGCCGATCTGGCGGAGACGATAGAAGACCGTGTGCCGGTGAACGTTGAGTTGCGCTGCAGCCACCTTGATATTTTGTCCCACATCGAAGAAGAGGCGAAGGGTGCGAACGAGTTCGGTCTGATGCTTTTCGTCGTACGCGCGTAACGGCTCGAGAACGCGTTCGGCGAACGCCTTCCACTCTTCGCGCTGCGCGCCGCCACGGTGCAGCAGCGGATAGATGCCGAGATCTTCGTACGGCATGACCTTGCCGCCGCCGAACATCCGCCGGGCGATCGTCGTCGCTTCGCGGGCTTCGTCGACCGACCGCGCGACGTGCAGCATCTCGGCATGGCGGCCGATGCCGCCAACGACGTGTACGTCGATCCCGGCGCGCGTGATGCCGCGCGGAATGAGCGTTGCGGCCGTGCGCGCGTTCGACGCGTCGATGTCGAGCGGTGCCGGCACGAGGAAGAAGAAGCCGCCGCCGCGTTCGATGACCACGACTTCGCCACTGCGCGTCCCGAGCACGTCGAGACACACGCGCCGGAGTTCGGCATTCTTTTGCGCGGCAACGCTCTCTTCGAGCCCCTCGCCTTCGACCGCGACCGCCACGTAGCCCGGCGCGAGCGTGATGCCGCGCGCGTGCGCGTCTTCGCGAGCTTCTACCGGATCGTCATAGGCGCGGGAGAGCAGGCGATCCCAGAACGAGCGCCGCCGGCCGCGTCCGCCGCCGGCGTCGCGTGAAAGTTCGATGGCGATCTGCGCCGTCGTTAGACGGACGAGCGGACGCCGCTCGGCGACGGTCCCGGAGCGTGGGAAGATCGAGAGCCAGCCTAAGCGTGACCCGCCGGCGCGGATCGGAAAAGCGCGGCTGCGCGCATCAGCCGGCGGCTGAAGGGCAACGCCGTCTTCGCCTTCGCCTTCGAACGAATCGGGCAGCAGGTTGCGAACCGAGGGCGGAACCGCCTGGTCTTTGCCGGCGGCAAGCCCCAGATGTTTCCACTCGGAATCCTCGACCAGGACGCCTGCGTCGATGGCCGTTGAAAGATGGGAGGCCAGCGCCTGGGCGCCGCCACCGGTCGCTGCGATGCGAGCCAACGCCTCAGCGTAGCTCAGCAAAGCATCAACCCCGTCGCGGCGAACCCGCCGGGTATGAACAGCGTTCTCGTCGTGCACTTCTGGCTAGGTATCCTCGTTGCCGCGTGCGCAGCCCTGTTTGTGTGGTTCAGATTGGGCCGGCGGATCACGCTCTATCTGGTCTCGCTCCAGCTTTTACTCGGGATCGGGCTGATCGTCGGGGGCCAGCGCGCGCCGACGCCCCACTACGCCCTGGCTCTGCTCGGCTGGGTCGGGTACATGGGCGCGAACTACATGGAGCGCCAGCCGGACTCGAAGCAAAACGTGCTGGTCTTGACGGTGCTCTCGAGCGCGATGATCCTACTTGCCGCGTATATCGGGGCGCGGGTCGGGACGCTGGGTTAGCGGTTCGCCCGGGTCTCCACCGGAGTCGCTGTGATCGTGCCGCAAAAACGAACGATCCGCGCGTGGTTCTGCCTGGCGGCAGCGCTGGTTGCGGCGTCGATTACCGATCCGCTGGTCGAGTTTGCATCGAATAGCGGCATGTTCGGCCCGGGTTCGTTTACCGACCACAGTAACCAAGACGTTCATTGAGGTCTACGAGCTGCCGATGAGCGACTGCACGACGTAGACGATCGCGAGTCCCCCGATGACGATCGCAGTCGCCCAGGCGATGATGTTAACCGTGCGCGTGTTCACGTACTTGCCCATCACGCGTTTGCGGTTGATGATGATCAGCATCAACACGAGTTCGAGCGGCAGTACCGCACCCTGCATGACCTGCGCGTAAAACGTGAACTGAAAGAGCTGGTTCGCGGGTAAAAGCAACACGAGCCCCGCGCCTAAGACGATGCCGCCGGCAAAGAGGCCGTAGAAGAACGGGGCTTCGCGCCAGCGGCGGTCGACGGCGGCCTCGAGACCAAACGCTTCGCAAATGATGAACGCCGTCGCCAGCGGCAGTACGGTAGCCGTGAACAACCCGGCGTTCAGGATGCCGAAGCCGAACAGCGCCGCGGCAAAATTGCCGGCCAGAGGTACGAGCGCTTGGGCAAAATCGACCGCTTGCGCGGTATCGATGTTGAGCGGTGGCTTGTGGGTGATCAGTGCGGCTTGGTGGATCGTCGCGGCGTTCGCAATAATCATGAATCCGGCGATCACGATCCCCATGATCGAGCCGACGACGATGTCGGCGCGCACGTTCCAAAGGTCGCGCGGGCCGGAACCTTTCTCGACCACGGCCGACTGCAGAAAGAACTGCATATACGGCGATATCGTTGTCCCGATCAAGCCGACGACCGTGACGAGGAAGCCCGTTTCCGCCGAGAACGTTGGAACGAGTGTACCGTGTACGACCGCGCCCCAATCTGGTTTCGCCTGAATACCCGAGACGACATAACTCAAGTAGATCAGCGAGAAGATGACGAAAACGCGCTCGACGATCTTGTTGCTCAGACGCAACACGAGCAAGAACACGACGATCGTCGCCAGCGGAATGATGATGTAGCGCGAGAGATGGAAGATCTGCGCCCACGCCGCGATGCCCGCGAACTCGGTCGCCGTAATTCCGGTGTTGATAAAGAACAGCGCCGCCATCGCAAAAAACGTCAGCCGAATGCCGAAGTTCTCGCGAATCAAACCGGCCAGGCCCTGACCAGTGACGGCACCCATGCGCCCGGCCATCTCTTGCACCACGATCAGCGAGATGGTGAGCGGCACGAGTGTCCACAAGACGATGTAGCCGAACTTCGCGCCGGCAGCCGAATAGGTCGCGATGCCGCCGACGTCGTTGCCCGCCGCAGCGGTGATGAATCCCGGTCCCAGGACAGCGAAGAGTACCAGCGCACGGCGCCACCAGCGGCGAATATTCACGTTTTAGACGCGCTCGAGGCGTTCGTGCCGATGCCGCTTGGTGAAGCGCGGCAATTGTTTCTTGAGGCGGTCGGGGATGATCGCATCGATTGCGTCATCGACGGTCACGATGCCGAGCATCTTCCCCGCGTCATCGAGCACCGGACATGCCAGCAGATCGTAGCGCGCGATCGTCGATGCAACTTCGGTTGACTTTACGTTCGGATGCACGCTGACGATGTCGCCCTCCATAACCGTATGGATGAGGTCGTCTGGAGACGAGAGCAGTAGCGTGCGCAGCGAGAGAACGCCGAGCAACTTCTCGCTCTCGTCGGTCACGTAGAGGTAGTAGATAAACTCGGTTTCGGGCGCCAGCTCGCGAATCTTCGCGATCGTCGCGGCGACCGTGCGATGTGGATAAATCCACATGTAGTCGGTGGTCATGAGGCCGCCGGCCGTTTCCTCGTCGTAGGCGACGAGTTCGCGCAGATCGTCGGCCGTCTCGGCGTCCATCTCGCGCAAGAGCTGTTCCTGTTGCTCTTCGGAGAGTTCGCCGAGCAAATCGGCCGCGTCGTCCGAATCCATCTCTTCGATGATGTCGGCGGCGCGTTCGGCGCCCAGATCGTCGATGATCGAGCGCTGCGTCTCGGCGTCGAGATGCTCGAGTGCATCGGCCGCGGTCTCGTCGTCCAACGAGCCGACGACGCGCGCGGCGTCGCGCGCCGAGAGGTCACCGATGATCTCGGCCAGATCGCTCGGATGCAGCCGCGCGAGCCGCGAGTCGGAAACCGACAGATGAATCTTGGTGGGGTTCAGGTCGTGCAGCGGCGCCACGTTATCCCAGGCGATCAGCGTGCGCGGGATCTTGTCGAGCAGCGCGCGGTTCAAACTCCCGCCGCCGAGCCGGCGCACGATGCCGCCGAACCCGATGTCTGCCGCCACGACCCGCAAGGCGCCGCCGGTGCGCGCGACCTCGATGTCGTTGATGCGCACGACCTTGCGCCCGTCGACATCGACGATCTGCTTGTCGAAGAGATCTTCGACGAGGTAGAGGGCCTCGTCGTCGGGGGGTGCCTCGCGCATCGGCACTTCGCGCAGCACGAGGTTCCCGTTCGCGTCGAAGTCGACGATGCTATCGACCGGCGCGAGATGCTTCCCGCGCTTGCTTTTGATGACCAGCGCGTCGATCTTCGGAAACGTATCGTCAGGCCGCTCTACGACGAAATCCGAAACGCGACCGACCGTGAGCTTTCGCCCCGTCCCGTCGAGGACCGCCGTTCGTCCGATCATCTCGGAGAGAAATCCATCGTGGAACGTCATGGGGCGCTCGCTACGCGTCTCCGCGGACGGCGGCCATGATTAGGGCAGCCAGTGCTAGGACGACGACGCCGCCGTATATTTGCGACGAACGATGGTGCAGCTCCGCGAACTCGGGCGAATGAACGTCGGTGATCGCCGTTAGTGCCGGCACGATCGCAAACGTCTCGTAGGCAACCAGCAGCAACCCGACCAGGAGCAGCGCGGCGCGGATGATGTCGTTCGTGCGGTCGGAGGCATCGAACGAACGCGCGAGCGCAACCACGATGGCGAGGCCGCCGCAAACTGCGCCGACATTCCCAAGTACGCGCAGGTTGGCGGCAGTCAGGCTTGCGAACTGCGTGACGTCGGGAACGAGCCGGAACGCGGCCGGCGCGAAAATGAACGCGAAGCCGCACAGTGCTCCGAGCCAGAGGCCGATCGCGGGGATTTCGACCGCGGCGAGGATGCGATCGAGCCGGGTCCGATACGCTCTTCGAAACATCAGCCGACGTGTTCCGAACAGGAGAAGTGTGGACCCGCTCGATTTCGTCACCAACCTTGCCCATGCGGCCGCGGAGCTCTTACGCGATCGATTCGACGACCGCCACGATGTGGTCGAGAAGAAGCGCCACGATCTCGTGACCGAAGCCGACCGGGCGAGCGAGGAGGCCATTGTCGCGGCCATTCGCGCGGCCTTTCCCACGGCCGCGATCCTCGGCGAAGAAGGCGGCGTGTATGCCGGCACGGGTGATGAACGGTTCATCGTCGATCCGCTCGATGGAACCACGAATTACGCGCACCGCTACCCGCTGTTCTGCGTTTCGATCGCCTACGAACGGCGGGGCGTGGTGGAAGCGGCGGCGATCGAGGCGCCGCTCATGGAGATGCGTTTCGCGGCCGGGCGTCGTCGCGGGGCGACCCTCAACGGCGAGCCCATCCGGGTCTCGGCCACCGGGACCGTCGGCTCCGCGCTGATCTGCACCGGCTTCAACCCCGCCGACTACGACCGCAACGGCCGCTATTTCGCGGCCATGTCGCGGCTGGCGCAGGGAGTGCGGCGGGACGGTTCGGCTGCCCTCGACCTCGCGCTAGTGGCGGCCGGGCGGTTCGATGCGTTCTGGGAATGGGGGCTCAAGCCGTGGGACGTTGCCGCCGGTGCCCTGCTGATCGCGGAAGCGGGCGGCAGCGTGACGGCGATCGACGGGTCGGCACTCGATATCGCAGACGGCTCGATCGCGGCCTCGAACGGGCTCCTGCACGCCGAGTTCTGTGCGGCGCTTCTGGCAACGCCGCTCACTATTACGCAAGGTTAAGGGTCCGAGGCTAGGCGCCCGGGCGCTCGATAAGGTACAGTAGGCAGGTACGGAGGAGTCCATGGCACTCGGGATCAGCACCGGACCGGCCCTTAACTCGCTGGCATTCTACCAGCAGCAGTTGACGCAAGCGTCCAATCAGGCCTCAAGCGGAAACCGGCTAACGAGCGCGGCTGTCGATCCGGCAGGTCTGGCGATCTACAATAACCTGGAGTCTCAAGCGCAAGGCGCCGATACCGCTAACCAAAACATCACCGACGCGAGCAATGCGATCAACGTCGCGCAGGGTGCGGCCGGCGGCATTCAAAGCGCGCTCGGTCAATTGCAAAATCTGGCGATTGAAGCGAACAACGGCTTCAACTCAGCGAGCGATAATGCGGCGCTCCAGACTCAGGCGAACGCACTCGTCGCGCAGATCAACGGTGATGCCAGCACCGTTAACTTCAATGGCACGGCGCTGCTGACCGGTCAAAATGCCGGCACGACGCCCGCGACCGCAGCCACCGCCACGACCACCAGCAACGACTTGGTCAATAGCGGCGGCAACGTGATTACCACGGCGACGGCTTCGGCTGCCACGACGAGTGGCACGATCGGCGTAACGATCGCCAACACCGGAGCCGGTGCGGTGGCTAATGTCACGTTCACCGACTCGGCCACGCAGACGACGACGAACATCGGGTCGTTTGCGGCCGGCTCGACGACGAATGTCAACGGCACCTCGGTCACCTTCGGTCAGTTCACTACGTCCGACACCGGCACAACCGCGACCGTGCAGACGGGCGCCGCAACGGCCGGTTCCGTTAACGCGACCATCGGCGTGCAGACGGGTGCGAATCAAGGTCAGCAGACCGCGGTCACGATTCCGAACGCGACGACGTCGGGTCTCGGTATCACAAACATCGATTTTTCCACGCCGGCCAACGCGACCAACTCGCTCGGCCAGATCAATCAAGCAATTTCGGCCCTCGGGACCGGTCAGTCGCAGCTCGGTGCGCAGACCGCGTCGCTGCAGAACGCGTTCAACAATAACAACACGTCGTCGGTGAACCTCACCGCATCGGCCTCCGACATCGGTGATGCCAACGAAGCGTCGATCTCGAGCGAGTTGACGTCGCTGAGAACTCAGCAGCAGATCTCGATCGCGACGATCAACAACGCCAACGTCACCAACGGATACCTGAACCGCTTCTTCAGCGTCACCGCCTAAACCGCTCGCCGTACATGTCATCCCGAGCGTAGTCGAGGGATCGCCTCAATCTTCGCGTTGGACTGGCTGTCCCTCGACTACGCTCGGGATGACAAAACGGCGTTGGAGGTGCGCTAAGTGTACCTTCACCGTTGGCCATTCTGCGGCGATGATGCTGTACGCGCACGAATCGCGCATCGTACCTTCGGGGCCGAGCCGGTGATTGCGCAACACGCCGTCGAGCTTGGCTCCGAGGCGTTCGATCGCGTTGCGGCTGGCGTGATTGAAAAAGTGCGTGCGGAATTCGACTGCGATCGCATCCAACTCTTCGAAGGCGTGGGTGAGTAGAAGCCGCTTCGCTTCGGTGTTGAGACCGGTACGCCGAACGGACGGGCGGTACCAGGTCGATCCGATCTCGACCCGGCGGTTCGCGTCGTCGATGTCCATGTAGGACGTCATGCCAACCGCGTGGTCGCCGGCATCGAGCACGGCAAACGGCAGCATCGATCCGGCCGCGGCCAGACCCAGGCGCCGGTCGATCTCGGCTGCCATCGCTTCCGGTTTTGGGACGGATGTCGTCCACTGGCGCCAGGCCTCGCCATCGCTCGCGGCCTCGGCAAGATCGTTGTGGTGCGCCTGGCTGAGCGGCTCGAGCGTAACGCCCGCGCCGCGCAGGGTAACCGGCTGAATCCATGTCATCGCGGCGTTCTTCGACAGCATAAAAAAAGAGCCGCCGGGTTTCCCCGGCGGCTCGTGCTGTTGGAGGCACCGCTTTGGTTAGGCGGGAGACTGAGTGTATCCCGGAATCGGATCCATACCATGGATCGCGAGGTCACCGCCCTCGACATCGCCGTCGCTTGCGCGGAGCGGGATGAAGAACGAGATGATCTTGAGGATGATAAACGTAGCGATAATGTTCCAGACGATGATGAACGCCGCAGCTTCGGCTTGCAGCATCAACTGGTGCGGATTACCGTGCGCTACTAGCCCTTCGACCGAGAACGCGGGCGCAGTGGTCGGGTCCCATTTCAGGTTCTTGGGATCGCCCGGCGCACTGTAGTACTCCCACATATTCGGGTCGGCGACGATGCCGACCATCAGGCCGCCGATGAGACCAGCGACACCGTGGGTGTGCAGGACGCCGAACGTATCGTCGACTCGTTGCAATAGCGCGGTGTTGTTGAGCTTATTGAGGCTGAACCAGACGATGATACCGGCGACGAGGCCGATGATCATGGCGCCGATACCGTTGACGAAACCGGCAGCCGGCGTGATGGCGACGAGACCGACGATCATGCCGTTGATCATCGACACGGCGTTGACCTTACCGGTCGCGAACATGTCGAGGACGAGCCAGACGAGGAGCGAGACAGCCGTCGTGATGTTGGTGTTGAGCACGGCCGCTGCGGAGTCGTGGTTGGCGAAGTACGGGTCGCCGCCGTTGAAGCCGTTCCAACCGAGCCAGAGTATACCGGCGCCGGCGAGAGCGATAATCAAGTTGTTCGGTTCGAAGTCCTTACGATCCGCAAGGAGACGCGGCCCGACCATTGCCGCCGTGACGAAACCGGAAACACCGGCCGCCAAATGGATGACGTAACCGCCCGAGTAGTCTGCGGCTCCCAATTGAGCGAGCCAGCCACCACCCCACAAGCTGAAGGCGCCGACCGAGTAAACGATCGTGCTCCAGATGGGGACGAAGATCATCCAGGCTTTGAAGTTCATGCGACCGAGAACCGCGCCGGCAATGAGCAGCGGCGTGATCGCGGCGAACACGAATTGGAAATAGATCATCGCGGAGCCGGCGAAGCGCAACGGCGGCAACGATGATGAGGCCGCGGGTATGACGGCTTGTCCGATCTCCTGTGCCGCGCCGACCGCAACCGACGGGAAGCCCAGGAAACCGTTCCCGGCGATCGTCAGCCATTGGGTGCCGAACGACATGTTGTAGCCCCATAGGGACCACGTAATCAGTACGATCGAAAAGGCGTAGAAGCACATCACGGCTGAGTTGAGTGCCCATTTTTTCTTGACCAGACCCGCATAAAGAATTGCGAGACCTGGAATGCTTTGCAGACCAACGAACGTACCCGCCGTCAGCTGCCACGAAGTATCGCCCGCATTGAGCCACGGCGGATCCGCGATCAATGTCGGTGCTGGGGTCGGCACCGGTGTCGCAGCGGCTAGCTGCGTGACGGTGTCCAGTAGTGTCAACAAAAAACTATCCCTCCCTCAAATGGGTCGCCTCCCAAGTTACAGGCCAGAGGCAGCGAGCGCATTCGACAACCGCCTAAGGGAATGAGCGCCCAGCCCTCTATGTTGATAACGTCGAGGGGCCAGCGCCTCGGCCGGAGGCTGCGAAAGAAAGTTTCGTGGCTTGCGCGCGCTGCGATATGGGGAGCCGCCTTTAATGTACGCTCGGGCCAGGGAGATGACCCCGGCTGGACCGGTATGTGGCAAATTTTTCCGAAGACCGTTTTGTTGGAATGGCGGCATTAGTGAAAGTATATTGCCCAATGTTTTCGGGCGAGGATGCCGTGCGTTGCCGTCGTAGGGCGCGAACATGAAGATCGCGCGCTTTAATGGTGGCCGAATCGGTGTTGTCGTCGGCGATCGCATCCACGACGTAACCGATGCGTGCGGTGTCGATCCGGCCGAGTGGCCGCCCATGGGAATGATTACGACGATCGCGGCATTCGACGAATTGCGTCCGGGCATCGAGCGCGATCTCGGGCTTTCGGTCGGTCTCCCGGTTGCGGACGTTGCGCTCGAAACGCCGATTCCGTGGCCGCACAAACTACTCGCGTTGCCGAACAATTATCGCGCGCATACAGCCGAGATGGGCAACAACTCCATCGATGCGGGCAACGCCGGCTTCTTCATGAAGTCGAGCGCTTCGCTCAGCGGGCCGTCGGATGCGGTCGTGCTTCCCGAACGGCCGGGCCGCAATTTCCATCACGAGTGCGAGCTGGCAATCGTCGTCGGCAGAGCCGGCCGAAAGATCGCGCTCGATGATGCGCTCGACTACATTTTCGGCTATGCCTGTCTGATCGATGTGACGATGCGTGGCAAGGAAGAGCGCGTGATGCGCAAATCCTTCGATACGTTTTGTCCGGTCGGTCCGTGGATCACCACGGCCGACGAAGTCGGACCGACCGACGATCTCGTGCTCCGTCTCTGGGTGAACGGCGAACTCAAGCAGCAAGCTCCGGTGAGCGAGATGGTGGTCGGCATTCGCGAAGCGATCGTGCTGTGCTCGGCGGTCACCACGCTGCAACCGGGCGACATCATCGCAAGCGGTACGATGTCCGGCGTCGGCCCAATCGTGCCGGGCGATTCGGTGCGCATCGCGATCGAGAAGGTCGGGGAGATGACGATTCCCATCGTCGCCGACGAGCCCGTTACCGTCTAGCTACTTGTAGGTTTCCTCGAGCAGATCGAGACGGCGGAGAATCTCACGGTCGCTCGTGATGAAGATTCGCGTCCGCTCTTCGGCATGATGGGTCATCCACTGTCCGCTCGGCAGCGTGAAAACGTCCTTCGGGCCCCACGCGATCGTCGTATCCCCTGATGTCGTCCGACCGCTGCCTTCAACGACCACGCAAACGGCGTGGCTCGAGGTGCGGAATGGTGCCGTGTTGCGGCCGGCGTCGATCTCCACGAGCGTGCAGTCGAGCAGCGACATCGTCGAGCCGCCCGTAGCTGGGTTCACGTAGCGGATGCGGCGCGCGCCGTCCGCGCCCCGGGGTGCCGCAGCCACGGCCGCCGCCGCGGTGGCCCAGGGGTAGCAGAAGACAGGGCTGTGCAACGTTGGGTCGGCCGCCACCGGCAGCAGGTTGGCGAAGCCGTAGGCGGCGTCAGGCGTGCGCACGGGGACGTCGTGGACCGGACCGGGCTCGAAGGCATCGGTCCCGAGGTAGCGGTGAAGGGCGGCGTCGAGGATGTCGAGCCAGATGATCGGCGCGGAGCCGGTGTGAACGTGATCGTGCCAGGCCCAGCCGGGCGTGAGAATCAGGTCACCCTCGGCCATCGGGCACGTCTTCCCATCGACGATCGTGCTGGCGCCGCTGCCGTCGAGCACGAAGCGCAGCGCGTTCATCGAGTGGCGGTGCGGGCGGGCCGCCTCGCCGGGCAGCAAGGTCTGGTAGCCCGCGTTGAGGTTGGTAATGGTGAACGGATAGCCCGGCGCTGCCGGGTTGGGATGCATCAGCGAGAGGACGCGCCGCTCGATCACGTCCACCGAGCTCATGGCGGCCACATCGTCGATGAGGGGCTTCATCACCGTCCACGGCCAGAGCACCGGCCGTTCGGCCGGTCCGGGCCCCGCGTGTGCGAGGTTGTTCTCCCAAAGCGGGGATACCCCGGCGGCATCCCAGGCAGCGTGCTGTTCGGCAGGGGTTGGCTCGGCGTGGATCATGGCGTCCACCTTCGGCGCCGCACGGGCGAATCCGGGCGCTCGAAGAAGGGAGCCGCGATGGAATTTGGCGTGCAATTCTTCCCCGACGTCCGTCCCGAAGACAAGTCGCCGGCGGATTACTACCGCGACTGCCTCGAGATCGCGGAGCGCGCCGAGCCGTTGGGCTACAGCCACATCCGCATCGTCGAGCACTACTTCCACTACTACGGCGGCTACAGCCCCAACCCGTTGCTGTTCCTTGCAGCAGCGGCGCAGCGCACGAAGACGGCGCGACTGGTGACCGGCGCGTGCATTCCGGCTTTCAATAACCCGCTCAAGCTGGCCGCCGAGATCGCGGAGCTCGACGGGATCAGCAACGGCCGCCTCGACGTCGGCTTCGCGCGCGCGTTCTTACCGCACGAGTTTCGCACGTTCGGCGTTTCACCCGACGAATCGGTCGCGCGCTATCGCGAGGGCATCGAGCAGATCGACCTGCTGTTGCGCGAAGAGAACGTCACGCATCGCGGGCAGTTTCATGCCTTCGAAAACGTGACGTCACTGCCGCGACCGACGCAGCGGCCGCGCCCGAAGTTTTACGTCGCGGCAACGTTTACGCGCGAGTCGTTCGAGTACGCGGGGCGCATGGGCTACTCGATCATGGCGATTCCGATGGCCGCGGAGAAACTGCGCGAAACGTTGGTGGCCTATCGCGATGCGTATCGGGCGGCCGGTCATCCGGGCCAAGGCGAAGTCATGCTGGCGCTGCACATGTTCGTCGATGAAGATGGCGATCGGGCGCGTCGCATCGCGCGGCCGCACATCGACGCCTATTTCCGTTCGTTGCTCGAGGCCGCCAGCGATTGGACGACCGGCACGTCGTCGAACGACTACAAGGACTACGACAAGAAGTACGAGCGGCTAAGTCAGCAGACGATGGAGTCGCTGATTGCCAGCGGCAGTGCGCTGATCGGAACGCCGGCCGAAGCGCGCGAATCGCTGATCGCTCTCAACGAGCGGACCGGCGGCTTCGAGCACGCCTCACTGCAAGTGAACTTCCATCTGTTACCGCAAGCGGAAGCGCTGCGCTCGCTCGAACTCTTCGGCCGCGAAGTGATTCCGAATCTGGGTTCGCTTAGTGCGGCCGCATACGCCGGAACACGAACATCATAAGCGCGATGACGATCAGCACCACTGCGGTGAAAGCCGACCAAAAGTAAATCGCGGCGCCCGGCGAGTTGTACCAGTCCGTGTATGAGTCGAGGCTAAAACGAAGCGCGAGCACTGCGCCCGTGAGCGAGGTCATCTGCGCCCCTTCGCCATGCGGCGTCTATTCACACTCGTGCGCGCAGGAGGGAAATTGGCGACGTCGTGATGATTTCGTACCACGACATCGCCTCAGGCCTAGTCTAGCGGATCGCGCCGTAGCGGCGGGCAAACGCGGCGCGGTCTTTTTCGAACATATCGCGCACACGGCTCGATTCGGCTTCAGCATCGCGCTCGGCCTGAGCGCGCGCCTTGGCCTTGACCAAGGCTTCCGCGATGCGGGCCGGCGAGGCGGCGCCGGTAGCTTTTTTCGTCATCCAGTGAGAATTGGGCCCCCGGCAGAATCCGCCTCTTGACTGTGACCCGAAGGCACCGATCGAGAGGCGGATTCGGGCTACTGGATAGGCGCCGGCGGGGCCGGGTCGTGGAGGGCAGTCGCCATGGCGGTGTAGACGTTGAGGCGGCCGCAGCCTTGGATCGCGGCGGAGGTGCCCCCGAGGTTGTCGGCCGTCTGGCACAGTAGCGTCTTCATTGCCGCCGAGGATTGATAGATCGACGACGATCCGCCGGTAGCCGAGAGAATCAGTGCGGCAGCGCCGGCGACATGCGGCGTCGCCATCGACGTCCCGGCGATCAACGTCCGGCAATCGGGACTGGTCGTCAACGAGCCGCTAGGGTAATCGTTCGTGCATGACCCGATGAAGTTGTTGTCGCTACTCGATGACTGGTACGGCGCGGATGTCCAGATGTTCTCGATCCAGTGCAAGTCGTCGGTATCCGAAGCGCTGCTCGATGGATCGCCGCCGGGCGCGACAATGCCCCACGAGCTTGTGCTGCGGATGGAGTTGGTCGTCCCGAACTGCGTGTACGATGCGACGTACTCGACGGGCGAGGCGGCGGTCCCAATCGTGGTGCCGCTACCGTTGGGCGACCCGTCGCCAAGCGACGTTGCGCCGGCGGCGATGACGCCGGCGTCGCAAGCCGGCGTGCCGACGCCCGACCCGCCGGAGTTGCCGGAAGCGGCGACGACGATGACGCCGGCGTTAATAGCTGCGGTAACGGCCGCACCTTCTAGGGGATCGGAGTCGACTCCGGGAGACGTGCAATCGTTGCCGCCGAGACTCATCGAGATGACATTCACGTGCTGCGCGACCGCGTCATTGATCGCAGCTGCAATATCGGTGGTCGAAGAACTGCATTGGGGATCCGTCGATCCGTCGTTCGCGCAGTTGTCATCGGGCGTTGGAAACACGCGGTAGCCGTAGATCACGACGTTGCCGCCGGTACCGGTGAAGCCGACGCCATTATTCGTGGCAGCGGCAGCAATGCCGGCGACATCGGTGCCGTGACCGAGCGGATCGGTTTCAAAGTTGCTCGTCGATTGTGTTCCAGCCAAGTTCGTAATGAAGCACTTCTGATACGCGATTTTCGATGCCAGTTCAGGGTGGTTCGGATCCTCGCCGGTGTCGATGATCGCGATTTTCACGGTTGACGAGCCGAGCGCGCCGCTGTTGGTGATCCCGCTGCCGTTGCCCGTCTGACTATATCCCATCGCATGCTCGAGCCCGATCGCGTGCATGTCCCACTGGCCTGGAACGATACTGCTCTCTTCGTACGGAGCAACCCGATACGTCGTTGGTGCGGCGTTGCCGGCGGCCGTGTTTTGCAGCGCCGTAAACCCGTTATAGTACGGATCGGTCGGAAAGTACGGTGTCGTGACTGCCGTTGAGTAACGGCGCAGACCCGTCGGGGCGACGCTCTCGACGCCCGATTGCAAACGCAGCGTCGCGGCAATCGCCGTCATCTGCGCTACCGGGACCGACAGAACGTGAATCACTTTGCCGGTCTGGGCGAAGGCCAGCTGGTTCACCATCGTCCCGCCGGCGGCTTGTTCGCGCGAAGCGACCGTGGTCGCTCGACTGCCGCTCGTCGTTCCCGAGCTATACGTCACTGCGAGCAATCCGGTTTGTGCACTCGCGGTATGCCGGTTCACGCGAAGGCTGGTTGCGTGACGCGTTGCTTCGCTGCCCAAACCGGCGCTAGTGCGCGCGACGAAGTTCTCCGACTGGTCGTTTGACGGACAGGTGTATGCAGTCGCAGCGTTAGGACCCGTGGGTCCCGACGACGGCGTCGGCGTTGCGGTCGGG
>Ga0182030_10007828_pt1 | contig 22237 bp, 20 predicted proteins | sample 812S3MmetaG_FD_121299 | JGI IMG/M metagenome (GOLD analysis project Ga0182030, IMG submission 121299) | Permafrost microbial communities from Stordalen Mire, Sweden - 812S3M metaG (Illumina Assembly) | ecosystem: Environmental > Terrestrial > Soil > Wetlands > Permafrost | place: Sweden... | reverse complement strand
CTGGCAACGGTACCCAGCCCGGTTAACGGGATCACGTTTTGCCAGGCGAATTTCAAGCTCATGGGCGAGGATATTGGCGCTTTGGCCGGCGAGTGGGGTGCCCTAGGAAAGATATTCTTCGTGCATCTGCGCGATGTCGAAGGCACTCGCGAGCATTTCCACGAGACCTTCCACGACAACGGCCCGGTAGACCTGGCGCGCATGCTGCGCATCTACCATGAGTGTGGTTTCCGAGGTCCGATCCGCCCAGATCATGCTCCCACACTCGATGGGGAATCCAACGACAAACCCGGTTACGCCATGGGCGGGAAGGTTCTGGCCATCGGGTATATGAAGGGCGCCATGGATGCGATGGGCATTCCGTACGAGTAACTGGACGATTCACCTCTAGTGAATCATTCTTCCAAGAAATTCAATTGCAAAAAACCGTGCCGGAACTTATCTTCAGTGCTGAAACACCGGCTTCAGCAAGGAGAGAGGTTCAGCATGCGATTTCTACGTCGAATCGTTCCCGTTTTTCTGGTGGCCTCCGCCACGATGTTGGCGCAGACCACCAGCGGCTCCATCACCGGCAGCGTAGTAGACCCGCAAGGCGCGCCCGTGGTGGGAGCAACCGTAAACATTCAGAACATGGACACGAACGCCGTCGTGACCACTACCACACGGGTAACCGGCGACTTCATCGCTCCCAACCTGTCGGCCGCGCCGTACAGGATTACCGTGGAGCAGACCGGCTTCAAGAAGTTCGTGAAGACGAATCTTGTCCTCAACGCCAATACCGATATCTCCGTTGGACGGATCCAACTGGATATCGGGGCAATGGAACAGTCCGTGGAGGTGGTGGCGCAAGGCGCATCGCTTAAAACGGAAACCGCGGAACAGTCCACCAGCGTGGTGGGCACGCAAATCGCCAACACGGAAGTGAATGGGCGGACCTTTCTCGGCCTGCTGCGAGTTGTACCGGGAATGTATGCCGACGGAGATTTCTCCGTCTCCAACAATCAGACCGGCAATATCTATGTAAACGGCTCGCGCGGCGATACCTTCAACCTCACAATCAACGGGGCCAGCAATATCGACACCGGCAGCAATTCGAAAATGATGGCCACGGTGAGCCTGGATTCGGTGCAGGAGTTTACTGTACTGACCAGCAACTTCGACGCGCAATACGGCAAGAACTCCGGCGCGCAGGTAATGGTGGTAACCAAGAGCGGCTCGAATGCTTTCCACGGGAGCGGATACTGGTATTATCGCGACCGCGGATTGAATGCCAACAGCTGGCAGAATAACCGCGACTCCACCCCTACCTCCCCGCTGCCGCGGTCTCCGTACCACTTCAACTACGAAGGCTATACCATCGGCGGGCCCGTCTACATCCCGGGCAAGTTTACCAGATTGAAGGATAAGCTCTTCTTCTTCTGGAGCGAGGAATACCAGCAGCAACTGATTCCGCAAACGTCGCCAGTCAATGTGACCGTGCCGACGGCTCTCGAACGGAAGGGCGATTTCTCGCTGAGCCATGATAGCAGCGGAAACGCCGTGGTGATCAAGGACTATCAAAACGGCAATGCTCCATTCCCCGGCAACGTAATACCGCAAGCCCGGCTTTATGCCCCCGGCCAGGCGCTACTCAACTTCTATCCGCTGCCGAATGTGACCGGGCAGAACTCCTACAACTACCAAAGCGAAGTCTCCGGCAAGGAACCACGGCACGAACAGTTGCTCCGCTTGGACTACAACTATTCCGCGCGGTGGCGCTTCACCGGATCGCTGACGCGCCTGCCTTCCGACGCGCTGAGCAGTCCCTATTGCCCCGCGGGTTACTCGTTGTGCCCCAATTTCCCTATCCAGTACGACGGAAAGAACGAGAACATGGTGTACAACCATCCCGGTTACGTGACGAGCATCAATGCCATCACCACTATCAGCCCGACGATGATCAATGAATTTCTCTTCGATGTCGCGCATCACCCAGTAACGGTGTTGCCGGCCGATAGCGCCGCACTCACCCGGAGCACCACAGGCATCAATCTTCCCACTCTTTTCTCGCCCTACGAGGACTGGATTCCGCAGGCGAGTTTCGCCGGCACGAAGATCTCAAACCAACCTAATTTCGACACCGGCGGCGGCGCCTGGACTCCCTTTAAAACCTACAACACGACGGTCGAATGGTCCGACAGCGTCACCAAGACGCTCGGCTCGCACATGGTGAAGGGTGGAGTCTTTTTCCAACGCAACCGGAAGAATCAGACGGCCTACGTGGCTACCGGTGGGAACTACAATTTCGGCGATTCCACCACCAATCCTTACGATTCCGGCTTCGGCTTCTCCAATGCGCTCATGGGCATCTATTCGAGCTTCCAGCAGGGCAATCAGCCGGTGACCGGCCAGTACCGCTACACCAACGCGGAGTTCTTCCTGCAGGATTCGTGGAAGATTCACCCCCGCCTGACGCTGAATTACGGCGTCCGCGGGTACTATATCCAGCCTTACTACGACAAAGGCATGAACGCATCCAACTTCCTTCCCAGCACCTACGACCCAAGCCAGGCCGTGCGGCTTTACTGGCCGACCCTGGATGCCAACGGCGCCAAGGTAGGTATCGATCGCGCCACCGGTCAGACCGTCTCGTCTCTGCTGATCGGCGATATCGTGCCCGGGTCCGGAAACATCGCCGACGGCCTCATCCAGGCGGGAAAGGGCATCAGCCCGTACCTTATGCAGAGTCCCGGCATTCAACTCGCGCCACGCTTCGGTCTGGCGTGGGTTCCCACCGGCAAACAGGACATCGTCTTCCGCGCCGGCGGCGGCTTGTACTACGATCGCTATCAGGGCAACGATGTTTTCAATATGGTGGCCAATCCGCCCACCGTGCAGACTCCGATTCTGTACAACGGTCTGGCGGCCAACATCGGCGCCAGCGGAAACAGCTCCTACCTGGCGCCCATGGCGATCAACGCCATCGACTATAGCGGCAAAGTTCCCCGCATCATCAACTACAGCGCCGGTTTACAGACGCGCCTGCCCTGGGCAGTGATTCTAGACACCTCGTATGTCGGGTCAATCAGCCGCCACCTGCTGGAGACCACCAATATCAATGCGGTCCCCTACGGCTCGACGTTCCTGGCGCAGAATCAGGATCCGACCAAGGTCAAGGCCAACCCCAACAATATTCTCGGCTCCAACTCATACGACACGAACTTCCTGCGTCCGTATCAGGGTTACGGCGACATCACCATGTACGGCATGGGATCCACCTCGAATTACAACTCTCTGGCCGTCAAGGCCGACCGGCGCTTCGCCAAAGGCCTGTTCCTCAGCACAGCTTTTTCCTGGAGCAAGTGCCTGAGCACGGCAAACGCCGATGGCGACGGCTTCCGTGTCGATAACTTGACGCGTTACCACCTCTACGGACCGTGCAGCTACAACGTCCCTCTGAATCTGACCGTGAATTACGTCTACGAGATTCCGGGCGCACGCCACTGGGGTCCGCTCAACAACGTGGTCACCCGCGGCCTCTTCGATGGCTGGCAAGTCTCCGGCATCTCGCAGTTCCGCAATGGGACGCCGAAAACGCCCAGCGAGAGCATTCCGAGCTATGGCAGCACCCAGATCACCGGCTCGCAGTCGCTCGGCCAGGCGATCTGGCTGGTAGGCAACCCGCTGACCGGCACCACCAGCAGCCCTTACAATCGACTGAACGCCGCCGCTTTCCGGCCCTCTCCGGTGGGCAGCATCGGCGTCGACTCGCCGGTGTACTACATCGTTCAACCGGGCGTGAACAACTGGGACATGTCCCTACAGCGCGAGATTCCGGTTAAGGAAAAGATGGCCTTCCACTTCCGGCTGGACGCATTCAATACCTTCAACCACACGCAGTTCAACGGGCTGAATACGCAGGTCAACTTCAGTTCGATTAACAACAATGCCACCGTGACCAACCTGCCTTATGGCGCCACTGGAACTTCGGCGCTCAACAAGTCGGGCTTCGGCACTGTCAGCGGGGTGCGCTCACCACGCATCATGCAGGTAACCGTGAAGTTTACGTTCTAAGGAAACGGTCCACGGGCGGCTCAAACCGGGCCGCCCGTGGAAATGGCGGCGATTATTTTGCTCCTCCACCCAACTCGATTGCTTCAGGCGAGTCCAGAAGGTTACCGGACGTTTGAAGGAGAATGGACCTGATGCAAGCGCGCCTGACATTTGGCTTACCCTACTCGCGAATGAAGTGGGTCATCTCGATCTGGCTGGCCCTGTCCACAGTCCTGAACGTGATCGACAAGCAGACCCTGTCGATTCTGGCCCCCTGGCTGCGGGACCAGTTCCATCTGAGTGTCCAAGGCTACTCCAACGTGGTCACGGCTTTCATGATTTCTTACACGGTGATGTACACCGTGGGCGGAAGGCTGGTGGACAGGCTTGGGGAACGGATGGCAATGTCGGCGTGCATTTTCTGGTGGAGCGTCTGCACCATCTTCACCGGCTTCGCGCAGGGAGCGTTAAGCCTGGGCATAGTCCGCTTCCTGCTGGGGATCGGCGAGCCGGCCAATTACCCGGCGGCCTTGCGCGCTACGACACGTTGGTTTCCGCGCGCGGAGCGAGGGCTGCCCGTGGCATTGTTTTCTTCCGGAGGCGCCCTCGGCAATGTGATCGCGCCGCCATTGATCGCGTTCCTGGCGCTGACGTTCGGATGGCGAGCCGCGTTCTTCGTGCCTGGCGTGCTCGGCTTGCTGTGGCTGGTCGGGTGGCTGGCGATCTATTGCATGCCAACGCAGTATCCCAACATTCGGCCGGAAGAACTCCGCCAACTCGAAGGGGAACGCACCCTGCCGTCGATGGGATTCGCGGAGTGGATATCTCTACTCAAGAACCGGAACGTGGTAGCGCTGCTGCTGGCCCGCCTGGTTTCCGACCCGGCCTGGTATTTCTACGTCTTCTGGATTCCCGAATATTTGCGGCGGGAACGCGGCTTCAGCCTTACCGATATCGGAATGTATGCGTGGATTCCGTTCGTCGCCGGCGCCGTCGGCGGCGTGCTCGGCGGACGCGCTTCCGACGTGTTGATCAGGCGTGGAGTCGCTCCCGTGAAAGCACGACTGATGATTCTGTATTCCGCCGCAGCCATCGCCCCCCTCGGTATCCTGACCAGCCGGGTACATTCGGCGGCGACCGCGATCATGCTGATCGGCGTGATGGCCTTTGTAGCCTACACGTGGTTCATCAACACCGCGGCGATGATCCCGGATGTGGTGGGCGAAGACGTGGTGGGCAGCGTGCTTGGCTTCATCGGCACGGCGGGAAGCGCCGGCGGAGTGGTATTCACACCACTGGTTGGATACTTGGTGTCGCACTATTCGTACGCTTCTGTGTTCCTGATCGTCGGTTCGATGCACGTGACGGGCGCGCTGATTCTCTGGCTCTTCCGCGTGAGCGCCGGCGTTCCTGTTTCGGCTGGCGAGGTGTTCCATGCGGCTTAAGGGAAAAGTTGCCCTGGTGACCGGCGCCGGCCGCGGCATCGGACGCGCCATCGCCGTGGGATATGCGCGAGAAGGCGCGGTCGTTGTTGTCAATTACGGACACTCGCGCGAGGCCGCGGAAGAGACCGTCGCGGAGATTCTCGCCGCCGGCGGCCAGGCCATCGCAATCCGCGCCGATATCGCCAACCTGGACGATCACGAGGCACTCATCGCCCAGACCGTCGATGCGTTCGGGGCTCTGCACATTCTGGTAAACAACGCCGGAATCGAGATCAATGAGGCGGTCCTCGAGGCCCGCAATGAGACCTGGGAACAGACCGTTGGCGTGAATCTTAAGGGCGCCTACTTCCTGTCCGTGAAGGCGGCCCGCGCGATGATGCAGGCGGGCGGCGGAAAGATCGTCAACATATCGAGCGTGCACGACGTCGAACCTTTGCGCAACCGGGCCATCTATTCCATCAGCAAGGGCGGATTGTTGATGCTGATGAAATCGCTCGCCCTGGAACTGGCGGAATACAACATTCACGTGAATGGCATCTCGCCCGGAGCCATCCTCACCGACATGAACCGGAAACACCTGAGCGATCTGCCGCGGCGCGAGCGTTTGGTGGGCCAGATTCCCATGAAGAGAATCGGCGATCCGGAGGACGTGGTGGGGGCGGCTGTCTTTCTGGCATCTTCCGAGTCGAACTACGTAACAGGCACGACCATCTATGTGGATGGCGGACTTCTCTTGCTGTAAGCACTACTAATTTGTCGAGGTGAAAAATGGAATCATTACAAACGGCCGGCGTCCAGAACATGGTAGAGATCTGCGATCGTTATAAGCAGCTGTACGGCGGTCTGGTCTATGACGTCTTGGAAGGGATGGGCTATCCGGACCAGGCCCTGTCGCACCAACTGGTGGCACTGGCGCCGGGCATGAAACTCGCCGGACCGGCATTCACCGTCAAGGGTACGGTTACGGCCGAGCGCGATGTCAGCGGTCGGAATCAGCGCATGAAAATGATCTGCTCCATGACGCATCCCTGCATCGAAGTGCGCGACCAAGGCACTCCGTTCAACGTGGCGATTTATGGCGAGCTCAGCGCCACCACGGCGCGGGCACACGGCGCGGTGGGCGCACTCATCGACGGCGGAACCCGCGATTCCGGCCATTTGGTGGCCATGGGCTTCCCGGTGTTCGCTCGCTATCGCTGTCCCATCGAAGCCTTCGGCCGCTACACCCTGCTCAAATGCCAGGTGCCCATCCGCGTATCGGGCGAGACCACTCAGACAGTGGAAGTGAATCCGGGCGATTTCATTTTCGGTGAAGAAGACGGGGTGCTCGTGGTTCCCAAGGACCTGATCTTGGGAGTTCTCGAGGAGTGCGAGCGCATCAAGGGGCTGGAGGATCAGGCTCGTCATGACTTCGCCCGCGGCGACGACCCAGTGGAAGTGTTCCAGCGCTACCAGCGCTTCTAAGAAGCGGACTATGGATCGATTCAGTCTGGAGGGAAAAGTCGCGATCGTCACGGGTGCCACCCGCGGGATCGGACAGGCCGCCGCGGTGGGCCTGGCGGAAGGCGGCGCCGACGTCGCCGTGCTCGGCAATACCAGCAGCCCCGATGAAACCTGCCGCCAAATCGAGGCACTAGGTCATATCGCCCTGCCATTTCAGGGCGATGTGTGCGATGGGGCGTTTCGCGAACATGTCGTGACCGAAGTGCTGAACAGGTGGGGTCAGATCGACATTCTGGTGAATAGCGCTGGGACGCAGATCCGTACACCGGCTGTGGACTTTGCGGAAGCGGATTGGGACCGGGTGCTCGATGTCAATCTCACCTCGGTATTCCGCATGTGCCAGCGGGTGGGGCGCGAGATGCTCAGACGAAAGAGCGGCAAGATCATCAACATCGCTTCCATGCAGAGCTTCACCGGCGGCATCACCATCCCCGCCTATGCAGCCAGCAAAGGCGGCGTGGCGCAGATCACCAAGGCTCTTGCCAACGAGTGGGCGCGCGACAACGTGAACGTGAACGCCATCGCGCCCGGGTACATTCTGACCGAGCTGACACAGCCGCTATTCGACGATCCGGTGCGCTCCAAGGAAATCGGCGACCGGATACCGATTCAACGGTGGGGTCGGCCGGAGGATATGAAGGGCGCCGTGATCTTTCTGGCGTCGGCCGCTGCCGAGTTCGTCCACGGTCAGATTCTACTGGTGGACGGCGGTTGGATGGCGCGTTAGAAATCAAAATCAAGGAGAGAGCTATGCTGGCAGCAGTCTACTACGGGAAAGAAGATATCCGGATAAAGAACGTCCCCACGCCGGAGCCTTCCAGCGGCGAGGTGCTGCTGCGGGTTCAGTACGGCGGGATCTGCGGCGGTGACATGTCGCTCTACGCCGGGAAACACCCGCGTGCGAAGGCGCCCCTTGTGCCCGGCCATGAAATCTTCGGCCGGGTGGAAAGCGCTGGCAGTGACGTTCCAGACTGGCGGCCGGGAATGCGTGCCGTCGTGTATCCGCTCATCACGTGTGGCCACTGCGCGCCGTGCCGCGAAGGCAACGCGCACGTTTGTGAGACCCTGCGGGTCATCGGATTCGATCGCGATGGCGGCTTTGCCGAATTCGTGAAAGTATCGCCCAAGGATCTGGTGCCGATACCGGACAGCTTGAGCGACGAGGAAGCGGCGCTCATCGAGCCGCTCGCGGTCGCCGTTCATGCGCTGGAGAACTCCAGCTTTCGGATTGGCGATACGGTTCTGGTGACCGGCGGCGGCCCGATCGGCAATCTGGTCGCGCAGGTGGCTCGAGCGTCCGGCGCCCGCGAAGTGGTGATCTCGGAGGTCCAAGGCTATCGCAGACAGGTTGCCGCGCAGATGGGTTTCGCGACGTTCAATCCGGTAGAGGAGAACGCCCAACAGGCTCTCCAGCGACTGCTCGGCTCGCCGTTCGTGGACATTGTGTTTGAGGCCACTGGTTCCGCTGCTGCCTATAAAGACGTGGTGGAATGTTGCAAGGTGCGCGGCCAGATAGCTTTCGTGGGGATTCCCAAGACGCCGCCGGAAGTCGACGTGTTGAGGATCCTCTTCAAGGAGATCAGCACTACCAGCGCTCGGGTATATCGGATGCGCGACTACCTGGCAGCGATCAGCCTGCTATCGCATAAGGCGGTTGACGTATTGCCGCTCATTGAGCGGGTCCCGCTGAGGGATGCGGCCTTGGGATTCGAGAAGATGAAGGCAGCTTCCAGCAGCATCAAAATCCTGTTGGTGCCATGATCGTATTTGGGACGGCATCTGGCCCACGCGGCGGACCGCGCCATAGGTGCCTGAATGACCGCTTCGCGCCTCCTCGCGGCGGAGGTCTACTCTCCGAACAGTACTCGGCGTAGGTTGAGCTGATGACGGTGCATGAGGTATCGGCGACCATTGGCGGCAGCAGTGAGGACTCAGGTGCGGGTCAATCGGCGGGTCCTACAAAACTGGGCGAAGGCAAGCTAGTTTAGCACTTCACATAGATGCACATGGGAACTCAGCGGGGGGCCGCCGTTCCGTGAATTAGGTCAAAACCACGACATTAACGGCCACGATAGACTGGGCTGCGCTTCTCCAGAAACGCACGGATTCCTTCTGTCTTATCCTCTGAGGAAAAACGAATCTGGAATGCCTTGGCTTCCAGGCGCAACCCGGAGTCCAGAGTGGAGTTCATGCTTTCGATGACCAACTCCTTAATTTGACGCACGGCCAAAGTTGGGCTGTCGGCGATTCGCTTGGCAAGCTCCAGCGAGCAATCCAGCGTCTCCTCGTCCGGCACGACGACACTGACCAGGCCGCTTCCGCCGCGGAGATCATATCGCCCGTCAGCAGCAATTTCATGGCCCGTGCTTTGCCGACGGCTCGCGTGAGACGCCGCGTGGCGCCCGCCCCGGGCATCAGCCCGACCCGCACTTCCGGTTGCCCGAATCGGGCGGATTCTCCGGCCACAATGATGTCGGCCAGCATAGCGAGTTCGCACCCTCCACCCAGCGGGTACCCATTGACTGCGGCGATTACCGGTTTTGGACACCCGGAGATCGCGGCCCGAAGCTGGGGAAGGTTTCGCTGGGCGACATCCACTGTGGTGGCAGCCAGGTACTCGTGCAGGTCCGCGCCTCCACAGAAAGCCCGATCGTCACCAGCGACAACGACGCAGTGCGCCGATTCGTCGTCGGTGAGATTGCGAAAACACTCGGCAAGTTCGACGCGGGTTGCGAGATTGAGCGCGTTCCTCACCTCAGGCCGATTGATCCGAACCAAGGCGACACGCGGATCGGGGCGTTCGCTAGTTACCATTAGTCATTTTCCAGTAAATATTGGCGCGCGCTTTTCCACTGCCGCATTGACTCCTTCGGCATGGTCCGACGTGCCGTGAGCCCACAATGCCCAAAAAAGGCGCGCAGGCGTTCGAGTTTCTTGGCCGCCGCGAGATGGCCGTCCTTCCAATATTGGCGGAACTCGCGCATCATTTCCACGTTCAGTTCGATGAGTAGCCGGAGTGCGCGGGAGGTGGCGAATTCCGCGAGGGTGGGGGAGTGTTTTCTGGCGTCGAATCGTCCGGGGCCGGCGACGCGCGCGCGCTTGAGAAGTACCTCGTACTTCTTGACCGTTGGCGGCCGGAGCCGGCTGCGGGCGTCAACCATGAACTTCTCGATGGCCTCTTCGATGGTGGGATCTTGCGACTGAGACGGCGGCGCGGGAGCTTCCCAAGTTCCGCGGGCTTCAGCTTCGGCGATCTCCTGGGAGGCGCGCTGCCAATTGGAGGTTTTGAGCCCGCGGCGGATCATTTTTCCGCCGATCGTTCCTTCGACATGAATGGGGCACTGGCAGCGTCGGTAGGAGCGGTCGTAGCGCGCTTCTTTGGGGAGCTTGCGGTTGGCAACACATTGCTCTTTATTGCAGGCGGTAGATGTTGAGCACTGGGCACCTCGAAGCGACGATTGTAGCAATTCGAGGCACAATCCAGCTACAACTGAGAGCTGTCTGCGTGAAAGTTATTGATTCTAAAAGAATAATAGTGGTGAGCCGGGCGGGATTCGAACCCGCGACCCACGCCTTAAAAGGGCGTTGCTCTACCAACTGAGCTACCGGCCCACAGACCTTCCGGTGAGTGGAGAACTGCGTGGTGATTCCAGTTTATCAAACTGCCAGCCCTAAAGCTCCCTGCCCACCAAGCCGATACGTTTATTGTGAGCACGATAGACCAACTGCCCGAAGAGCCCGTCCGCTCCAAAGGACAAGCCACCCTCCTAGCCGCGGGTTATCCCGAGTTGCCAGCTACCATCCGCGACATCAGCGCCGCCGGAATCGGCGTCGTCACCAGGAGCCTCGTCGTCCCCGGGACTCCCGTCGACATCCACATTCACGATCATGCGGCTCACGGTATCGTGCACAGTTGCCGGTCGGAAGGCGACGTATTCTACATCGGCATCGTGCTCGCGGTGTAATCCCCGCGCTGCGCTTCCCGCTATACTTGGTCCTTACGGACCGATGACACGTTCGGTCCTGACGGACCGATGAGCCGGATCGCAAAGCGTCTTCTCTATATCCTCGTGGCGATCGGAACGACGCTCACGATCGGAACCGTGGGTTTCAGCCTGATTGGCGGATACTCCGTTTTCGACGCCTTCTACCTCACCCTCACCACCATGACCACCGTGGGGTACGGCGACAAATTCTCTCACGCCGCACGCGTCTTCAACGCCTTCCTCATCATGTTCGGCGTCTCCACCATCTTCATCGCCATCGGCGCCATGACCCAGACCATCATCGAGTTTGAACTGGGCGATGCCATCAACCAGCGGCGGAACAAACGCATGATCGACAAATTGAAAGATCACTACATCATCTGTGGCTTCGGACGAGTGGGACGCGGCGCGGCCGCCGAACTCAAACACGCCGGCGTGCCGTTCGTCGTGGTGGATAGCGAGCCGGAGCGGGTGGAGCGCGCCATGCTGACCGGCATGCTCGCCGTAGCCGCCGACGCCACCCGCGACGACACCCTGCATCACGTGGGCATCGAGCGGGCTCGCGGACTGGTGGCGGCGCTCGCCACCGATGCCGATAATCTCTTCGTCCTGCTCTCCGCTAAGGGCCTGAATCCCAAACTTTATGTGGCGGCGCGCGCCGCCGAAGAAGGCGCCGAAGAGAAGATGCGGCGAGCCGGCGCCGACGCGGTATTCGCCCCCTATTCCATCACCGGTCACCGCCTGGCCCAGTCCCTCTTGCGGCCTCACGTGGTGCAATTCCTCGATTTCACCACCAAGGACATCGCCATGGATATCAGCATCGAACAGGTGCGCGTGTCCGCGGGGAGCGAGGTCGCAGCCAAGACGATCCGCGAGATGCAACTACGCCGCAACATGGGCGTCATTGTCATGGCGATCCGCCGGCGCGATGGCAATATGCTCTTTAATCCCCCTGCCGATACAGCGGTGGAAGCCGGCGATTACCTCATCGTGATGGGAAAACAGGAGGATCTGACCGCACTCGAAGTGCTGGCGGAACCACGAGAGTCACGTAGATGATAGTAGTCCCAGTGCTGGTACGCATTTAAGGTCACGATATAATCGTTAGCGGTTGGAGGTTGGCAGCTCATGCTGAACCGCTTGAAGAATTTATTCGAGTCCATCGTTTATGCGGGAATGAAACCGGGGGCGCGGTCGGCGGAGGGCGCGCCCGCTGCCAAACCCGGGTTCTTTGCCCGGATCCTGAACGGGCCTTCTCCATCGGACCCGCTGTACCTCACCAATCAGACCTTCGGGCAGAAATTGCGACGTGTTCTGTTGATGGTCTCCCCGATGCTCCTGGTGATTGTCGGCGGGTTGGTAGCCATCAAAATGCTTGCTCCCAGCACCACGAAGGGTCCCCGGGCGCTCACTACGGCGGAATTGGGGGCCAAGGTCCTGCCAAGCTTCAATAGAGAGATTACGCTCGACTCAAATAAAGACCTGGAAGTGACTGAGGTCCATTTCGAACACACGGGCGGGAACCTGATGGTGGGTAACATCCGCAATAAGAGTAATCACCAGATTATCGAGGCGGTCGTGGTTTTCGATCTCGCGGACCCTTCCAGTTCCGCACTTGGAGGCGTCACCGTGACGGAGACCAATCTGGCCCCCGGCGCCACGCGGACCTTCCGGAAGCCCATCGAGCAGACCAACGCCACGTTCGCCCTCGTGCGGGAAGTATCGACCAAGTAATGTAGGACATGCTTCAGCTTGTCCGGCGAGCGCAGCTCGCCCGCGCAGGGAAGACTCTCGCAACCCTCCCCAACCGATGAGGTCAAAGACCCAGGACACGCTCACCTTACCTTCGCGGCAAGAGAACCTTTTGCCACGGATGAACCCAAATCCGGCAATTGCGGCCGGGCGAATCGCCGATCGGCCTACGGCTCAACCGCTTGCGAAACCGGCGGTTCTTACCAGGTGAGCCGCCCGGCAGTTGGAATTGCTGGCAACAAAGGCTGTACCTGGCCGAGTGCGGCTGAACTGCCGGATTTAGGATGAACAAGGATGGAAGTAGCTCCTGTCTTCTCCGTGTTCATCAGCAGCTGATAAGTACTTATTTTTGTGGAGCGGGCGGCGGCCTCACGCCCCCGGCGATGCGAACAAGTCCAAGGGCTCAAACCACACGATTCGCCACTTCTTGCCCGTCTTCTTGAGCCGGCACTTCACCGTCTTCTGCCGGCGCGTAGTGCCAGGGGCGCCGTCCCTACTCTCGATTGTCAAAATCCAGTCGAGCGCCAAGGTGCGCTCGCTGTCGTCGCCCTCGTTACTCTTGATCTCGATGGAACAACTCACCTCAGCCTGGCTGAGGAGCCCCACCACGTTATAGCGAAGCTTTTCGAGATCCGGCATGCCCTTGTCGAAGGCATCCAGGAACGATTCCGCGCTACCGGTGCTGAGCGCGCCCGCGGCCGACGCGATCAGTTCGCGCGCATCCTTTTCGGCATCGGCGCGTAGGCAAACGGCCAGCGGCAGCAAGAACAACCAGCGTCGCGTCATATCATGTACGATAGCTCGCATTGATGCGGATGTAACCTTCGGTGAGGTCGCATGTCCAGAATCGCGCCGACCCTTTGCCCTTGCCGCGGATCGTCACCACGATGTCGCACTCGGCGGCGTCGAGCTTCTGTTTGAGGTCCGCTTCCGAAAATTCCGCCGCCAGTCCGCCGCGGCAGACCAGCGTTTGCTGCATGCGGATGTCGGTTTTCGACGGGTCGAAGGCGACACCCGCGTTCCCGGCAGCCGAAAGAATGCGTCCCCAGTTGGGGTCGGAGCCGGCGATCGCCGTCTTCACCAGCGGCGAGTTGGCGATGGCGCGGGCGATGCGTGCGGCGCCATCGTCGGTTGCCGCTCCGCTCACGCGAATGGTCACGAACTTCCGCGCCCCCTCGCCGTCGCGGGCGATGGCCTGCGCCAGGCTCTCCATCACGTGCGCTACCGCCTCTTCGAATTTGCCCCGCTCTTTGGGATCGGGACGCACGCCGGAAGCGCCGTTGGCGAGCAGCACCAGCGTATCGTTGGTCGACGTGTCGCCATCCACCGAGAGGCGATTGTAGCTGCGTTCCGCCGACCGCTTCAGCATCGTGCGCAGCAGCGCCGGCTGAATATCGGCGTCGGTGAGCACGAAGCCCAGCGTCGTGGCCATCAACGGCTGGATCATCCCCGACCCTTTGGTCATGCCCGCGATGTGCACCATGCCGCGGCGCAACTTCACCGCGGCGTAAGCCGTTTTGGGCACCAGGTCGGTAGTCATGATGGCGCGGGCCGCGTCGTCGAACCGCGCGGGGCTCAGGCCTTCGGCCAGGCGGGGCAGGGCAGTGGCGATCTTGGAAGGGTCGAGTTCCACTCCGATCACGCCCGTCGAGGCGACCAGCACTTGCGCGGGCGGCAATTTGAGCAGCTTCGCCGCGGCCTTCGAGGTCGACAGCGCCACGGCATCGCCGGTGCGCGTGGCGCAATTGGCGTTGCCGGCGTTCACCAGGATGGCGCCCGCCATTCCGCCTGAGCGTTGCAGATTGCGGCGGCTCAGGCGCACCGGCGACGCCTGCACGCGATTCTGGGTGAAAACGGCGGCGGCGGATGCCGGAAGTCCGCTGACGATCAACGCCAGGTCGTCCTTCTCAGCGGCACGAATGCCGGCGTAGGTCGCGGAGTAAAGGTAGCCGAGAGGCAGCTTCAAGCGGGTAGATCTCCTAAGCTTTCATTTTCGGTCAATCGCTGGCCATTTGCGAAATCGGCGGCTGGAATGCGCTTGCGGCCTTCGAGTTGTACCTCGACCAGCTCCAGCGCTCCCGTCCCGCAACTCACCACCGGCGGCTTGAGACTCGCCAGCGTGCCGGGAGCGCCCGATGCCGCGCCGCTCCACACGCGCGATCTCCAGATGTGCAGCGGATGGCCGCGAAAAGTCGCGGACGCGCCGGGCCAAGGCTGCAGACCGCGCACCTGATTGTGAATCGCGTGCGCATCGCGAGTCCAATCGATGCGCCCGTCTTCCTTCTTCAAGAGCGGAGCGTACGATGCCTGCGCGTTGTCCTGTTTCTCGGCGACGACCCGTCCTTGCTCGAGACCCGTCAAAGTTTCGACCAACAAATCGGCGCCCATCGCTGCCAGCCGCTGACCCAGTTCCACCGCTGTTTCGTCAGGGCCGATCTCGGTCTCCGCCTTGAGTAGCATGTCGCCGGTGTCGAGCCCGGCGTCGATGCGCATGGTGGTGACGCCGGTGCGCGTTTCGCCATTCAGGATGGCCCACTGGATCGGCCCCGCGCCGCGATAGTGCGGCAGCAGCGACCCATGCACGTTGATGATTCCGAGCGGCGCCATATCGATGATGCTTTGCGGGATGATCTGCCCGTAGCCCACCACCACCATCGTGTCAACGGGAATCGCCCGCAGATACTCTACCGGCTCAGGGCGGCGCACGCGCTCCGGTTGATAGGTGGGCAGTCCCAGGCGCGCTGCCGCCTGCTTCACGGGTGGCGGCGCGGCAAGCTGGCCGCGGCCGCGTGGACGGTCGGGCTGCGTCACGACGGTGAGGACAGTATGACCGGCGTCCACGATGCGCTCCAGCGTGGGGACAGCGAACGCGGGCGTTCCCAGAAAGATCAGGCGCATGGACGCCTCCGCAAAGACGAATTAGCCACGGATAAACACAGATGAACACGGATAGGAAAAAGGCCTGTCTTATCCGTGTTCATCTGTGTTTATCCGTGGCCATTAATCTTCTTTCCTCGAGCTTCTCGCCCGCCGAGGCCGATAGCTGACAGCCGATGGCCCGCTCCTCATCAATCCCAATCTCCGGCGCGCTGCATCCTCTTAATTTTCCGCTTCATCAGATCCCGCTTGAGCACGCTGATGTGCGTGATGTAGAGCCGGCCGAGCAGGTGTTCCGTCTCGTGCAGAAACGCGCGCGCCAGCAAGTCCTCGCCCGTCTTCTCGTATTCCGCGCCCTTGGCATCCTGCGCGTGGATGGTCACGCGCTTAGCGCGCCGCACCTGCTCGCGGAAGCCCGGGATGCTGAGGCAACCTTCCTCGCCCACCTGTTTCCCTTCTACATGCACGATGCGGGGATTGATCAGCACCAGCTTGTCCGCCTCGTTCTCGCCATTCGATGTGTCGATTACGGCAATCTTCCTGCCGATGCCGATTTGCGGCGCGGCCAGCCCCACGCCTTTGGCGGCATACATCGATTCGAACATGTCGGCGAGCAACTGATGAAGCTCCGGCGTGTCGAACTCGCTCACATCGTCGGCTTCTTGGTCGAGCACGGGGTTTCCGAATTTCACAATCGGGTAAACCATAAGAGATCAAAAATCCTTCACTTGTTGCAGATAGCCTGCGTAATTGCGGCGTGTTTCCAGCAAGGAATCGCCGCCGAACTTTTCCAGAAATGCCTGCGCCAACACGATTGCCACCATGGCCTCGCCCACCACTCCAGCAGCGGGCACTACACACACATCCGAGCGCTCGTAAGCGGCGAGTGCGGGCTCGCGCGTCTCCATGTCTACCGATTCCAGCGGGCGGCGCAGCGTCGAGATGGGCTTCAATAAACCGCGTACCAGCAGAGGCTCGCCATTGGTGATTCCGCCTTCCAGGCCTCCAGCGCGATTGGCGCCGCGAGTAAAGCGCGCCGCTTCGCGGTCGTAATGAATCGTATCCTGCACCTTCGAGCCGAAACTCGCCGCTCCTTCCGCAGCCGAGCCGATCTCTACTCCCTTGACGGCCTGAATCGAAACGATGGCTTGCGCCAGCCGGCCGTCGAGCCGCGAATCCCAGGTGGCGTGCGATCCCAGACCGGGCGGCAATCCGCGAGCCACCACTTCGAAGACTCCGCCCACGGTGTCGCCGGTGCGATAAGCTTCGTCCACCACTTCCTTCATGCGCGCCTCCACGGCCCCGTCCACGCAGCCCAGGAGTACGTCCTCTTTCTTACTCAGCGCCACCAGTTCTTCCCATGCCACCGGGCGATCGAGGTGTACGGAGCCGCACGCTACTACGTGGCTGAGCACCTCCACGCCGAATTCCGCGAGCAGCGCCTTAGCGACCGCGCCCACCGCTACCCGGACGGCAGTCTCGCGCGCGCTGGCTCGCTCCAGAATATACCGGGCGTCGTGAAAATTGTACTTGATGGCGCCGGCCAGGTCGGCGTGCCCGGGCCGCGGACGGGTGACGGGCTTACGCTTGTCAATCCCACCCGGTAGATTCTCCACAGGGAGCACTTCCGTCCAGTTCTCCCAGTCCTTATTGCGGATCAGGATGGCGACCGGTGAGCCTATGGTGAGGGAGTGGCGCACCCCGGCCACAATTTCAGCACGGTCAGTCTCGATCTTCATGCGTCCGCCACGGCCGAAACCCTGCTGGCGGCGCCAAAGTTCGCGATTGACTGCTTCCAACGAAATTGGTATGCCGGCGGGCAACCCTACGAGTGTCGCTACCAGGCACTCCCCGTGGGACTCGCCGGCGGTCTCAAAGCGCAACATGAAAGCGGAGTTTTTATGGTAGCAGATAGGAACAATTGCTTGTCTTTGTTCGTATTAGGAAAGGACGGAGAAAACCGTGATGAAACTGCTTTTGTGGCTAATTCTGCTGTTTTTCTGCTGGCCGCTGGCACTGGCGGCGCTGGTGCTATACCCTTTGGTATGGCTCCTGTTGTTGCCGTTCCGGATCGTGGGAATTGCGGTGGAGGGTGTGTTGGAGCTGGTTTGGACGGTGGTCACTCTGCCGGCAAGGGTTTTGGGAGCGCTATAGTTCAGGCTTCCCGGCGGTCCATGGTGAACTGAATCACCAGTACGGCGACCGATAGCACCAGAAGGATGTGCAGGAAGCCTCCAAAAGTGCAGGCGGTGGCTAGGCCCAGGAGCCATAACGCCATTAAGATTAGCGCCAGCCAGATCATCTTGCCCCTTTTGGAGCAATTGGAGTACCATCCGACCGGTGGCCGGCAATCGGGCGGTAGTTTCTAAATAGGGAAGCGGAGTTCCACCGGCACCGGAATGCCGGGTTGTTGAAATGCCTTGGACCCCTGGGTGCGGAATTCGTACCGCTCAATAGCGACTGCAGCACCCTTCTCGTTGCTGCGTACCACACAGCCGTAAATCATCAGCTTCATGGGGCAGGAGTCGTTAAGCAGCACTGGCCAAGTCATGGAGAGTTCCACCGGCATCCCGGAGGTGAGCATATTTTCCGTGGAGAACCACACTCCACTGCTCGAGATGTTCATGGTCTTGCCAACGCCGGTCTCGGCAATCCGTTGTCCGTACAGCATTTTGTAGCGGACCTCTTGTTCGATCGTAAAGCGCCGCTTCATACGGCGTTCCCGCTCGCCGCTTCTCGCTCCCGGTTTATCCTCTTGATTGCTCTCGATCACCACGCACCGCCTTCTTCCGCAAAGTTACACCGTGCCGAGGGGGTTCTCAATATCTCTTTGGTTATTCCAAGCACGCTGCCGGGTCGTACTGCCGGCCCGGAAGGGCCAATAACTACTGCTGTTTAGAGCCTTTCACGCGAATAATCTCTATAAAATTTCTGAGAATAATGGACAACAAGATCTTAAATTGATACTATAAGGTCAATAGCAACAACACAGACAGCATCCCTTGGCGGCTAGTCCCCTCCAGCCGCCAACTCTCTGAGTGCAAGCCCCGAGTTACCCACCTCGGGGCTTTCGTTTTTTGTCCGCAATCTTATGTAGCATAGCATCCCGTGCAGACCGCTCCTTCGGTCACAGTTGGGTAACGTGACGTGCGTGACCGTAAGGGAGTACCCATGGCTGGGGCGCCACCGAACCTGATGAAAAACCGGTCCACGGCGAAGATGCCGCGAAGATCGACCGGCCGGTCAGTGCTTTTGATGCGGCGCGAGCGCCAGGGAGCCGGTTTCTCAACCGAGTGCCACATGGCGCGGCCCGCCACCGAAGGGAATGAAAAACCGGCCGGCGGCGAACGAATGGGAGCGTCGCGGCGGGTTTTTCAACCGAGAGATTGTGCAAACAGCGAAACTGACCCCGAAACACCGCGCAAATGCAGCCTCGCGAGAGATCCAGGCTGATTGGCGCCGGCCACGCCGGGCAATGAAGCGGGTGTCCGTATCTTACCGCCGCCGGAACACGCGCGATTCCAGTTCGTGCGCGGTGGGGAAGGTGCGCGAGATGTGGTCCTGCCAGCCCAAACCTTCCTCGTCGGCCATCGACCAAAGAATTCCCAGGACCGAAAAGAGACTGAGGCACGTGCCGGCCAACCGCGTCGCCCGCTGCCATCGATCGGGCGTAAAGCCATCGAAGGTAATCAGGCGCAAGTGAGTCCAGCGCATCCCGGCAGACTCCGTGCCGGCGACCGTCCAGAAGAGCCCGTAGGTTCCCGCGATCAAACCGAGCGCACAGCCGAAAACAATCATATTCGGCCGATTGACGATGACCTCTCCACCGCATAGGACGAACGTCAGCAGGAAAAGCCCGTACGCTACCAGAATCATCGTCAGGTCGATGGCAGCGGCCAGTGCGCGATGCACCGAAGTCGCTACTGGAGCCTCGCAATAGATCACCGCGTCCACGGTTGTTCCCAAGGTTTTCGCCTTATTTTGCACCGGAGCAAGAAACTCGAATTCGCCCTGCCCCTCCGCTACGGGACGCGGCCGGCGAATCTGCTGCCGGGTGCCCGTGCCGGTGGCTGGCTGGGCGGTTCTGGGCCGCGGAGTGCGCGGAGCCGTCCGATTCGGCATGGTCACGACGTTGGGCGTGAAAAGGCTGCCTTGTACCGCGCCTGCAAGGTTTGCCGGGCGCGTGGCAGGTGGCTGCTCTGCCACCATAATGGTCGGCCGAAGTTTGGTGGCCAGGGCGCCGGTGGTGCGGTGCACCATAAACTCGCCGTTGAGGGTGTCGCCAGGCTTTCTTCCGCACCGGCGGCAACGATGGTCCAACTCGTCGTTGCGCGATCCGCAGTGACTGCAAGTCATTTCTTTAGAAACCTAAAGCTGTTCCCCTGAGTCCCACGAATTGTGCTACCTTGCCGATTGGGCCTCTCTCGGTTCAGCTCTCTCATCTTTTTTAGCACAAGAGTACTAGTTTGTCATCGAAAATCTTCGAGTACTACGTGCGTTTTGGTGCTTAGTCTACTGTGGGCACTGGCTTTACCCCCTCTGGCGACAGCCCAGGAACCGGCTCCTAAAAAGAAGCCGCTCATTTTTGCCCGCATCCCTCACAACACGGTCATGACCAACGAGCCTCCACCATCGGTCGACCCGTCTACCCTTGCCGTTGGGGAGTGGGTGGTCACGCTGAGTCCGTTGGCCTGCGTTCCATCGATCGAAGTGACGGTCGGGTGGGCCAGCATCGTCACCGTGCCAACCGGGGGGCACTCCGACTGTTCCCAGACGCTTGAAGGCAAAGTGCGCACGCTGCATGCCTATCCGGCGGAGATGGTGGACCAGCGCATGATGCTGCGCGCCGATCGAATCGCCTATGACGGCGATACGGAGGATCTGCATGCCGAGGGGCACGTTTACCTTTATAATTTCGGCCGCAACGAAAAGATCTGGTGCAACAAACTCGATTACCACACCGAGAAGGGCAAGGAACACGGCACCTTCTACGATGTGGTCGGCGTGACGATGCCGAAGATCGTTACGCGTGTCAAGCAGGGCATTTTATACGCACCCAGCGCGCCTTTTCATTTTGAAGGCGAATGGGCCGAGCGCGATGAAACCAAGTACATCGTGCATAACGGTTGGGTGACGAACTGCGCCCTGCCGAAGCCCTGGTGGCGGCTGCGCGGTCCGAAGTTCGACATCATCCCGCGCGATCGCGCCAAGGCTTACGACAGCACTTTTGAATTGGCCGGCGTCCCGGTGTTTTTCTTCCCGTGGTTCTACCATACCCTGAAGCGCGAGCCCCGCAAGAGCGGAATCCTCTTGCCCATGCCTGGCAACAACTCCCTCCGCGGACCGTACATTGGGACGGGCTATTATTGGGCCATCAACCGCAGCTACGACCTCACGTATGAAGCGCAGATTTTCGATTCCGGCATCAAAACCAACCACGCCGAGATCCGTGGCAAGCCGATGGACGGAACCAGCTTCGACGTGGTTCTGTTCGGCTCCGCGAATAATCGGCTGCCTAACTCGCCCGACGGCCTGACTGCGTACGGCGTGGCGAAATCGAATTTGGGCGACGGCTGGACGGTCGCAGGCACTCTCAATTACACCACCACTTTGTTTTTCCGCTCGGCGTGGTCGCAATCCTACAACGAGACGGTCGGTTCGGAGATCGATTCATCGGGGTTTCTGGACAAGAGCTGGTCCACCTATACGTTCGACCTGGTGGCATCGCGCACTGAGGCATTTCAATACGTGGAGGGGGAAATCACCAATCCGACTACCGGGAAAACTACCCTGGGGCAGGCCGATGCGGTGACCATCCGCAAGCTTCCCGAGCTCCACCTGACCAGCCGCGACCACAGTATCTTCGCGAATTTGCCAGTTTGGTATTCGTTCGATGCATCCGCCGGACTGATGTCGCGCTACGAGCCCATCCTCAACAACGACCAGGTGACGGATTCGAGCGGTACGGTCTACCAGCCCGGGACCAGGGTGGTCGACCAATTTCAGACCAACTTCTTTACTACCCGGGTCCATTTTGCGCCCCATCTCACCACGGCTTTCAACCTGGGGCCGGTGCACTTCGTGCCCAGCATTGGCATCGACGAGACCTATTATTCGGAATCGCAAGTGCCGTACCAGACTTATTACCACACGGTAGGTACGGACCTGGTGCGTAGCGCACGGGATTTTTCCATCGCCATGATTCTGCCCTCGCTCGAAAAAATCTATGACAAGAAGACGTTCCTGGGCGACAAGCTGAAGCACGTGATCGAGCCGCGGGTGCAATACAACTACGTGACTGGGATCGGCACGGATTTCAATCGTTTTCTGCGCTTCGATGACACCGACATCCTGGCCAATACGAGCGAACTGGATATCTCCCTGGCGAACCGGATCCTCGCCAAGCGGGGCGATACGGTGACGGAAGTTTTCAGTTGGGAACTGGAACAGAAGCGGTTTTTCGACCCGACTTTCGGCGGCGCTTTGATTCCAGGTCAGGCCAACATCTTCGCCAGTTCCGTGGATATAACGGGGTACTCCTTCCTGGTGAATCCACGAAGCACGTCGCCGGTGGTTTCGACCCTGCGGATGTCACCTCTTCCCGGGCTTACCTTTCAATGGCAGCTCGACTACGATCATCGG
>Ga0182030_10007826_pt1 | contig 22239 bp, 24 predicted proteins | sample 812S3MmetaG_FD_121299 | JGI IMG/M metagenome (GOLD analysis project Ga0182030, IMG submission 121299) | Permafrost microbial communities from Stordalen Mire, Sweden - 812S3M metaG (Illumina Assembly) | ecosystem: Environmental > Terrestrial > Soil > Wetlands > Permafrost | place: Sweden... | reverse complement strand
TCCGGGCAGAGCATGGTTAGGCACCGGACAAGTTTGGCCCCCAATCTGCTCAGTTAACGGGCGAGTGTAAAAAGGACGTTTTGAATATGAAGACTCTTGCGAATTGGGCTGCATGCCTGACGGTGGTTGCTGCCGGACTACTTGCGGGGTGTTCGCAGACCGTGAAAACACCTGGCGTTTCCAGCAGCATTCGCATAGCTCTCGATCAGGCAGGCTTCAAGAACGTTTCCGTCAGCCAGGATCGCGAAAAAGGCGTTTTGACTCTCGGCGGACAGGTCGCAGCCGAGGACGACAAGGCACAAGCGGAAGCTTTGGCAAAGTCGCTCGCCGGAGGAGAAGTGGTAGCAAACCAGATTGCGGTGCTCCCGCCGGGCGCCGAAAGCGATGCAAAAACCATGAATTCCGATCTGGATAAGGGTATCGAGCAGAACCTGGATGCAGCGCTTATCCAAAGCAAGTTGCGCGATGGCGTCGCGTATGAGGTCAAGAGCCGCGTTGTCACGCTGACTGGCAAGGTCGATTCTCAATCCAAGCGCCGGGATGTCGCAAGGGTCGCGGCTTCCGTTCCGAACGTGCAGCAGGTAGTGAACGAACTACAGGTCAAGAATCAAAAGGCCAGTTCCTCGCAGTGAAGGCGGCCGGCTGGCAAATCAGCGGCAGCCCCAAAACTCAACCACAGTTTAGCTAAGGAGAAGAACAGATGAACCCCAGCACGAACGATCAAATCGAAGGCAAGTTTCACGAAGTGAAGGGCAAAATCAAGGAGACGGCCGGCCAGGCCGCCGGCAACCCCGACCTGGAATCGGAAGGCAAAGTCGAGAATCTTGGCGGCAAGCTCCAAAAGAAAGTGGGCCAGGTGGAGAAGGTTCTCGAGACGTAGATTCTCGAAAGACAAGGAAATCGATGATGATCATACTGCTTGTACTGATACTGTTGCTTTTGGGCAGCGGTGGCGGATACTACGGACATAGGCGTTGGGGTTATGGCGGAGGCGCGGGCGTGGGGATCGGCACGATATTGATTATTCTGCTCGTGATCTACATGCTCGGCTTCTTCCGTTAAGGCGGAGGGAAGGCCGAAGGTGTGCCCGGCGCGGGCGCGAAAGGGGACTGCCGTGTCATTCGGAATTTACATTCTCGGCTTCCCGATCCTGATCGGGGGGCCGATTTACGGCGCCGTAAGAGCCACGCGCGGAAGAGATCCCTCATAACTTATGAAACACGACCTGCCTCCAGCAGGGCCCGCCGCATTACCCGGGTTACGGGGTGATGCGGGGGCCATTGTCCTGATTGGCACCATCGCGGCACTGTATTTTGCGCGCGAAATTCTGATCCCCTTCGCATTCGCTCTTACGTTGACGTTTCTGTTGACCCCGGCGGTGGCGCACCTGCAGAAACTGCACGCCGGCCGTGTATTTTCCGTTCTCACCGCCGTCGTGGTTTCGGTCGCCGTGGCTGGCGGCATTAGCTGGATCATCGCCACGCAGTTGGTTGACGTCGCCAGCCGGATTCCTCTATATAGCCAGAACATTCGCGCCAGGATTGTAGCCTTTCACCTGCCGGCGACGGGGCCGATCGGCCAAGCAGCCAAGAGCGTGCAGGGGATTGTGGATGTACTCACTATTCCGAGCGAGCCATCCCCGGCCCCGGCTCCGCACGACCGGAAGCAGAAAAAGCCGAACGCGCCGCCCCCGGCCGTGCCTCCTACCCCCGTTCGAATCGTTCAACCCCCGGTCACCGGATGGACGCAGCTTCGCGATCTGGGCACGCCCGTTCTTGCGCCTCTAGGACAGGCGGGAATGGTCCTCATCTTCACGGTCTTCATGTTATTAAAGAGAGAAGACCTGAGGAACCGTCTTCTGCGCCTGGCCGGGCTCGGTCAGTTGAACCTCATGACCCAGGCGCTCGATGACGCATCCGCCCGCGTCAGCCGCTACCTCCTGATGCAGTTCCTGGTCAATGCCGGTTTTGGAACGCTGTTTGGTTTTGGTCTTTACTGCATTGGCGTACCGAATCCGGCACTATGGGGAGTGCTCGCCGGCATCCTGCGGTATGTGCCGTACGTGGGAACGTTGGTTGCCGCGACGTTACCGCTGGCCCTCGCGTTGGCTGTCTTCGATGGATGGCTCAGGCCACTGCTGGTGTTCCTCCTGCTTGTGGGCCTCGAACTGATCGTCGGCAATGTCGTCGAACCCTGGCTCTACGGCGCCCGCGTGGGCATCTCCGCCCTGGCGCTGCTTGTGACCACCGTGTTTTGGACCGTCTTTTGGGGGCCCGCGGGCCTGATCCTGTCCACCCCTCTGACGGTTTGTGTCGTGGTTCTGGGCCGATATTTTCCGCAACTCTCTTTTCTCCATACCCTGCTGGGAGATGAGCAGGTTCTGGCTTCCGGCGCTCAACTCTATCAGCGCTTGCTCGCCATGGACCAACTGGAAGCGCAGGCCATTGTCGACCAGGTCTTGAAAGGACTGCCCCTGGTGGAGTTGTACGATTCGGTGCTGATCCCGGCTTTGAGCATGGCCGAACAGGATAGGCACAAAGGAGCGCTGGGCGCGGCCAGGGAAGAGTTCTTCTTCCTCAGCATCAACGAGATGGTCGTCGAGCTTTCCGAGTACCAACCGGCGGACACCACCGGCCGTCTGAACCAGAGGATAATCTGTCTTCCGGCGTATGATCGGTCCGATGAGATCATGGCTGCGATGATGGCTCAGATTCTGGAGCAAAAAGGATTCGCGACATTGTCCTTTCCCCTCGGGCCTTCTCTCCACGAATGTCTCGATTCGATTGAATCCGGCCCCGGAGACATAGTCTGCATCTCGGCGCTGCCTCCTTACGCGTTCGCGCCGGCACGGGCTATGTGCAAACAGATCCGGGAGCGGTTCCCGAAACTCAAGGTGGCGATTTGCGTCTGGGGATTCAGCGGCGATACGCGCAAAGCCATGGCCCGTTTCGAGCGAGCGCAACCCGATCGCCTGTCCACCAGCCTTGCGGAGGCCGTGGAGCACGTTCAGGAACTCGCTGCTCCCAAACCGGAAGCGGCTCCCCTGGTGGCGTGACCACGCTCTTACTGGGTGCTTACACGGTTTCGGGATGCACGTCTCTGAACGACCGCTCCCTCGCGGGGTGCCCTCTGGGCCCGGCTCTGTAAACACTTACAAACATTGAGACGCCATTCCGAGCCGCGCGCGCCAGCAAGCGGTTCTTAACCAAAATCCCGAAACTGTTTAAGCACCCGCTCTTACTCGGCCGCGGGCAGAGTGAAATAGAATGTCGATCCCGCCCCGGGCGCCGACTCAATCCATATTCGACCACCATGCCACGCGATGGCCTTCTTGCAGAATGCCAGTCCCAGTCCGTTCCCCGGGTGTTCTTTTCCGTGCAGGCGCTTGAAGACCTGGAAGATCCGGCTTTGGAATACGGGCTCTATGCCGGGACCGTTGTCTTCGACGGAGAATACCCAATCGAGGCCCACCCGCCGGGATGAAATGTGAACGCGCGGAGAAGGCACTACGCAATATTCGATGGCGTTCCCGATCAGATGGTGCAGCACCTTGGTTACGATTTCGAAGTCCCCGCACACAAGCGGCAGGGGGTCGTGGGTAACAACTGCGCCTCGTTCCCGTACCTGTTTGTCGGCGCACAGGAGCGCCTGGCATAATGCCGCTTCCATGTCAGTCCGGGAGGACTCCCGGTCGCCGTCTCCCGTGGCCCAGTAGTCCACCACGTCGGCGAGCAGCGACTGCATGTTTGCCGCTCCCTCCCGGATGCGCGCGAGGAACACGCCGGCGTCGGAATCGAGACTGCCGGCATAGGTCTCGGACATCAATTGACTGTATGAGGCGACGTCCCGGAGAGACTGGCGCAGGTTGTGAGCCGCCATCGAAACGAACTCTTCGAATTCCGCGCTGGCGCGGTCCAACTGCTCGCGGAGGCGTTCGACCTCCTCTTCCCCGCGGTTTTGATCAGCGGTGCTCATGATCACTCCGCTCGCCGGGGAGGGGGGATTGTGAATTTGAACGTAGCGCCGCGTCCGGCTTCCGATTCCACCCAGATTCGTCCACCCTGGCGCTCCACTACTTTCTTACAAATCGCCAGACCGATGCCGGTACCGGCGATTTCGCTTCCGTGCAGGCGTTTGAACATACCGAACACCCGGTCGGCATCTTGCGGATCGATGCCGATGCCGTTATCCCGCACCGCAAAGCGCCACCCTTCCCCGTCTCGCTCCGCCGAGACATGGATTCTGGGGATTTCCTTGCTTCGGTACTTGATGGAATTGGAGATGAGGTTCTGGAAAAGCTGCATCAGCAAAACCTCTTCGGCTACCACAGTCGGCAGTAAATCGGACGCTACCAGGGCGCCGCTCTCGGCGATAGCTGCCTGGAGATTGAATAGCGCTTTAGCCAGAACCGCGCCGCAATCGATCAGGGTGAGACGTCCCCGTTCCCGCTCACTAACCTCCCAGTAGGCCAGCAGAGCCTTCAGGAGAGCCTCTATCCTCAAGGCCCCCTGGACGGAATAGGAGATGAACTTGTCCGCGTCCTTGCCCAGCTTTCCCGCGTATTCCTCGGCCAGTAGCTGTGTAAAGTTCACCACCATCCGTAGAGGTTCCTGCAGGTCATGCGTAAGCGCATAGGCAAAATGCTGCAGTTCGGCATTGGTTTTCTGGAGTGCGTCCTCGGCCTGCTTGCGGTCGGTTGTATCTTCAATCGCCAGAAGGATGGTCCGCGCCTGCGCATTCGGATTGAAGATCTCGCTGGCATTGAGCAGCATGACTTTCCGCCCGACGCGGTCGAAATCGTGAGTCACCTCAAAATCCCGGAACGTGGAGTGCGCGGGAAGAATGTTCTCCAGCAGCTCGCGCAGTTTCGGAATATTCCATTGTCCGTTCCCCAGGTCGTAGATCAGACGCCCCTCCGTCTCCTCGCGCGCGGATTGGAACGTCTCATAGAAAGTCTTGTTAGCTTTGACGACCTGCAGGTTCTGGTTCAGGATTACCAGGGGCTCGCGCACCGTTTCTACAATCGCTTCGGCGAAGTCCTGACCGCGCTTGGCGGCATCGATATCGATCAACACCATTACGGCGCCGTCGGTCTTGCCATCGGCCCCCGCGGAGGGGAGAACGCGCAGCGAATACCAGTGGCCGTGCGAGTCGCGAATATCGCGCGGGGTCCGCTTGCCGCCTTCCATGGCATCAAGGAGTAGCCGGCGCAGGTCGGGCAGCTCCACTTGCGGCTGAAAATCGGTGATCGGCCGTCCGACATCCGTGGCGATCAGATTCAGCATGGGTTCGATGGCGCGCGTAAACCGTCGAATGCGCAGATCCCGGCCGACCATCACCAGGGGTATGCTGATGCTCTCGAGAAGGTTGGCCAAGTCCCGGTTGACCTTGCTAAACTGCACGTTGCTGATCTTCAGCTCTTCGTTCAGGGTGTTCAGTTCTTCGTTGGCCGATTCCAACTCTTCTTGCGCGGTTTCCAGTTCCTCATTGCTCGCTTGCGCCTCTTCGTTCGAGGCCCGCAGTTCTTCCAGAGTGCTGGCATGATCTTCGACAATCGATTGCAGATACGCTCGGGTTGCGACCAACTCGTCGCGCAAGCGGGCGCTTTCCCCGTTGGTCTGCCTCGCGGGCTTCGCCCTCGGGCCGGCGCTCAGGCGTGCCTCCTCGAACTTGACCAGGAAATGGCGTTCTTCGGAAGAGGGCGAGCCCCGGAACGGGATCACCTTGATGGTAACGTCCTTCAGTTCGCCGCCGTCCTCGATCCGGAAGCCGCTTTGCCGGGCTATGGCGTTCGTTTGCCGGGCAGTCCGGATCGCCTTACCGAGGCCGGCAATCAGGCCTTCGCGCGCCAGTTTCAAAAGATTCTGGGTGGGCTCGCCCGGCGAAAGCTCCAGGTACGGAGCGGTGCGGCCCCGCACCTGAACGATGTTCATCTTGTTGTCGACGATGACGCCCGGGGGAGCATACTCGGCCAGCGCCAACCGGTCGGCTTCCCGGTGCATTTCCGCGTCGGTTCCGGCCTCGGCAGTTCTCTCCGGGAGGTCCACCCGGCTTTCGGTTCGACGCCCTTCGCTCGGCGGCAGCGCCGGCGTACTGGCGGCTGCCCGCAAGCAATAGATCTTGTGGCTCTTCTCCACCTGGTGAAATGAGTCGGAAAGCGTGCCAATACTTTCCGAAGGGCCGAGCACCAGGAAGCCCTTCGGCTTGAGGGCGTACTGCAGGATCGACCAGACCTTGCGTTGCAATACGTCTCCCAGGTAGATCAGCACGTTGCAGCAACTGATCAGGTCCAGCTTGGAGAAAGGCGGGTCCTGTGCCAGGTTGTGCCTGGCAAAAACGCACATGTCGCGGATGTTCTTCGCAATCTGGTACCCGTGTTCCGATTGGGTGAAGAAGCGCGCCAATCGCTGCGGCGAGACATGCGCCAGCGCGCCACCCGCGTATGTGGCGGCGCGGGCTTTTTCGATGGCGGTTTCGCTCAGATCGGTAGCGAAAATCTCAATCGGAAAGCTCTCTTTCGTATCGTCCAGAAATTCCATCAGGCAGATGGCGATGGAATAAGCCTCCTCGCCCGAGGCGCACCCCGGCACCCAGATGCGGATGGGATCCTCAGGCGGTCGATTGTCAACCAGCACGGGGAATACCTGCCGCTTCAGTTCCTCGAAGACCGCCGGTTCCCGGAAAAACGCCGTGACGGTGATAAAACAGTCCTCGCACAGAGCGTTTGCTTCATCGCGGTTCTGCTCGATGTCCCGGCTGTAAGCTTCCAGCGTTACGAAGCCGCGGAGGGCCATGCGCCGCTTGATGCGCCTCGCCAGAGTACCTTGCTTGTAGTGCGCGAAGTCTACTCCGGTAGCGCTCCGCACCAGCCGCAAGATTCTGACTAATTCCGCATCCTCCGGGGGCTCAGCCGCCTCCGAAGCTTCGGCCGGCATTTGAGAATGGCGTGCGAAGGCCACCAGTTGCAGCGCGATTGCGGCCGGCGGCAGGACATAATCCACCACGCCGGCGGCGACGGCGCTTCTCGGCATGCCGTCGAACTTCGCGGTCCGCACATCCTGAGCGAAGGTGATACCTCCCGCGGCTTTGATCGCCCGGAGGCCTAGCGTTCCATCGGATGCGGTTCCCGAGAGAATGACGGCGAGGGCCTTGCTGCCGCGGTCCGCCGCCAGATCGCGGAGGAAAGAATCGACCGGCATGTTGCAGCCACTCGACGGCCTTGGCGAGGTATGAATGACCCCATCGGCAATGCTCAGATTGCGTCGCGGCGGAATCACGTAGACATGGTTGGCCTCAACGCGAGTCTCGCCGGTCACTTCGGCGACGGGCATTTTGCTTTCCTTGGAAAGCAATTCCGTCAGATGGCTGTCGTGCTTCGGATCGAGGTGCTGAATCAGCACGAATGCCATGCCGGTATCGCCCGGCAAGTGGCTGAGCAACTCCGTGAATGCCTCCAGTCCGCCAGCGGAGGCGCCTACACCGACAATGGTGGGGCACCTGCTTTCCGCGCGTTCCTCTTTGGCCGGTACTGCTACTGCCACCGCGGAACCGGAAGAATACGGTCGACTATCGACGGTCTTCTTTGCCACTCCCCACCATCGCCTTTCACCCCGCAGCGAAAAACCGAGCACCCGGAGGGCCACTCTTTCAAACAGACCCTCCGCGCGGCGCCCTTTCGCCGTTGGCGGGCAGCCAGCCGACTGAATTGTAGCGCTATCAGCCGGCCTGGGCGACCACCAGCAGATCCTTGATGATTTTGCCGATCTCCATGAATTGATTCAGTCCGGAAGGTTTGGGGATGAACTGAGAGACCCCCAGGTCTTTGAGCAGCGATTCGTCCCGCCGGGAGCGGGAAGAACTCCATACGCATACCGGAACGCCTGCGAGGTGTCTGGCGTTTCGGATCTCGCGCAGGATGTCTTCGCCGGTATATTTGGACAGGTTCAGATCCAGCAGGATCAGGTTCGGAGTTGCCGTATCCGTATTGGCCCCCTGCCTGCGGATGAACGCGAGAGCTTCGCCTCCGTTCAGCAGGTGGACCAGTTCGAATGGGAAATCCTGTTTCTTCAGCGCCCTATCGAGAAGGAAGACATCCGAGTCGTTGTCTTCGATTACAAGGATTCGGGCGGCGAGCGTAGTCGACTCGTGTTTCAAGCTTACTCCCGGCGGCCAACAGAGCCGGCCGTCTTTCATCATTTCACAGTTGAAGATGCCACCGTTTGCGATGACACCTGTTTTGCCCGCACGATCCATCGCTTGGGCGCCGGCCCGACGAAATAGAAAGGGTAACAGGTTACCAGCGTCAATACGTTCTCGCCTGACGGCGCGAGTACGCCTACATTCTCCGGATCCACGATTCTCAGCGATACCACTTCGTACTTGAAAGTGCCATTCAGAGTTGAGACTTGAATCTCATCTCCGATCTTTACATCCTTCAGCGGACGAAAGAAAGTGTCGCGATGCCCGGCAAGCCCCACGTTGCCGGCCGCGCCGGGCAGCGCCGTGCGCGGTATATGTCCGACTGCGCGCCGCAGGCTGGTCTTGTCCACCCCTTCGACCACCACTACGGAAAGGAGCAGCCGTGGAATCTTAATGCGGCCGATCAAACTTCCCGCCTCGGCGGCCGGCACGGCCGTCGGAATGGCAGCCAAGACAGGCTGGGGCGCGACCGCGCTCGCGGCACGCCGTTCGCGCAGCAGGCGCTCCAGTTCCCTGCTCTCGCGCCTCTGGAAAAGCCATGCGTCCGTGAGCGCGAATCCGCAATAACCCAGAAGCAAAATGGCGCAAGCAAAGAGCGCCCGCTGGGACCACTTCAGAATCCGCCTGAGGGGTTCTTTCCCGACGGTAACCCTCACTGGACGGCCTTATGGCCCGCGATGTAGCCCTTGCGCGTGCGCACCGAGAGTTTGCCCGGGCCGTTGCTCCGGGCGAGGACGCGAATAGCACGATAAGAACCGTCGCGAGCCGGGTTGCTGGGAGCGTATCCAAATGTGTATTGATGGCGAATGTCCCGAGCGATGCGCTCGCAGATGGCCACCACTTCGCCGAGTTCGCCGGGAAGAAAAGCTTCGCCGCCGGTTGCCCGCGCCACGCGCTTGAGAACACCCGGGTTCCGGTCCGGATCCTGTTCGTCGAATAGACCTACGGTATAGATGACGGCGCTCGATTCCTCAGCCAGCTTCATGACTTGGTCCAGGCCGAGCTTGCTGGCGTTGTCACCGCCATCGCTGACCACGATCAGCACTTTCTTGTCCCGGCTGCCTGTTTGTAGTTGCTCCAGCGCCTTGCCGATGGCGTCATAAAGAGCTGTCTGGCCTCTGGTCGGTGAGGCCATGATCGCGCGTTCCAGGTCGGCGGTGCTATCGGTGAACCGGACGGAAGGGGGCAGTCCCAGCGACGCGATCTCGTTGAAGTTGACGACGAACACTTCGTCTTCCCGATTGCTGGACCGCACGAAGGCCCGGGCAGCGGCCGTCACCTCGGCAAGTTTCGGCGACATGCTTGCGCTGTGGTCGATAACCAGCCCCACGGCGACCGGAATATCTTCGTTTTTGAAGAGCTGGATGTGCTGCGGAACACCATTCTCGTAAACCTGAAAATCCCGCTCGCCCAGATTGGTAACAACGCTACCTTGCCGGTCGGTCACGGTAGCTTGCAGCACCACCAGGGGAACATCCACCGCGATTCGGAAAGAACCGGCCTCGGGACCTGGTCTCATCGGTTGGGCCTGGTATCCGGCGTAGCCCACGAAACCAATCAGGAGAAGGGCCGCGAAACCGATGGCTCTCGTCATGCCGCTCACTCCCGACTGCGACAGCCCGGTCCGCATAGCTCCTCCCCCTCCGATTCACAAGCCGCCGGGCCAAATTGCCTCGGCGGCGACACCGCCTCCGCGAGCGCTTTTAAAAAAGGCCGCGCGGGGGCCTAACCAGATTACACAACGTGCTTCTGTACCATTCTGAGGCCCAGGGCTCCGCCCAAAGCCAGCAGTCCAAACAGCGCGATCAGCGGCAGCCGGCTCGACGTCGCCGGGAGCACCGCTACCGGTGCAGCGTCCGCCTGAAGTTCCACGGCAGGCGGCGGGGTAACCACGGCGGCGAGCTCCACTTCCTCACCCGTCGGTTGCAGCGCCTTCACGGGCGCCTGTTTCAGTTGCATGACGACGGGCGCGTCGGCCGCGATCGTGGGCTGCAGGACTTCCACGGGAACATCCGCCGGCATAAAGAGGACCGGCGTGTTGGTGGTCTTGGCCAACTCTACCGCTCTGGCTTTCGGATAAACAAATTCCTCGCCATAATTTCTGCCGGGATAGAACCAGGCGCGCAATGCTTCCGGCTCGCCCGCGGGCCGCTCCCGGAAAGTAACTACGGTCTTGTCGGTCACCTTGAGGCGGTAGTTCGGGATAGCCAGGATGGTGGCGTAGCACTGCGTTTCATCCTGGTTGAAGATCTGGACGATGTGGCGGTCGGACTGCGAGTCCAGAATTTTGAATACATAGGTGCCGGCGGGCAATACGGCCCACCCTTTGAGGTGGACTCCCGGAATTTCCACAGGCCCGCTGAAGGTCATCACGGTTTTCCGGTTCCACTCGTCCGCCTTTGCGGCCGGTGAGAATACCACGCCCATCAGCGCGAGGCTAAATACGGTCGTTGTTACTGTTTTCAAAATGTTCATCTGTTACTTCTCCTTTTACTCTAGAAATCCGCGCGGCCAGCGCTTCGCTCTTGTCGGACACCCTGCCTTGCAGCCCCTCGGCCGGCCGGCCGCACACGGGGAAGAGAAGCACTCCGAGGTCCATCGCACACTGCCTTCGCGGGTCGAGACTCCGGACTCTTGATGTCGTGAGTGTGGGGCAGGCTTCAGCCTGCGGCGGACTTCAGTCCGCCCGTCGCAGGTCTCACATGGTGCGCAGGAGGGCGGGCTGAAAGCCCGGGGTCCCCTCTGGGGAAGACTAAAGTCTGCCCTACCTCCGGGCCTGCCACAGATTCCTCGGCGCGGCAGACGCCAGTGTCTGCGCCACGTTAGTCGTCGAATAGGGCGAGGCTGCACGCGGCGAAAGGTGCACCTTCGACAGCAGATTCTGCACCTGCCCGGCCGGTCCTGCCCCGCATCTCCGCAACCGGGCATGCTGCCACGCTTGGCCCAGGTCGTGCACAGACAGAAAACACAACACTTCCAAAAGGAGGAAGATCAAAATGGCAAAAAATACATCGGTGATGGGTATCTACCCGGACCGCACAACTGCTTCGGATGCCGTCAACGTCCTGAACAAAGCGGGGTACCGGACGACGGACATTTCGATGCTGGCATCCGACAACCCGGGCACAAAGGATTTCGCGCACGAGAAGCATACCAAGGCGCCGCACGGGGCCGCGATCGGCGCGGCAGCCGGCGCGGTGGTTGGCGCTGTGTTGACCTGGTTCATTTCCACCCAACCGGCCACCATCACGGGCCTGGGGCCGCTTGTGGCAGCCGGGCCGATTCTGTCTGCGTTGGCTGGCGCGGGCGCCGGCGGGGCGTTTGGCTGGATCGTCGGACTGCTCGCGGGCCTGCGTCTGACTGAATACGTCGCCAAGCGGTACGCCGGCAGAATCAGGCGCGGCGGCATTCTCTTATCCGTTCACTGCGACAGTCCGGAGTGGTGTGACCGGGCAAAGAAGATTCTAAAAGATACGGGCGCGCGGGACATTTCCTTCGCCTCTGAAACCGCGGCCGATTATGGTACGACGGATAAGCCGACGGAGAGGGCACCCGCAGTGGTTACGGTTCGCGTCGAAACGCCTGCCCAACCTGCGACTGAGTGCGTTCCCGTGGAGATCAAGAAATAAGAGGCCGCTGCGGTAGTTCGCGGACTGGCGGTCTGCGTGCCTACTCGATAGCGATCTTAGGAGACTAAACTATGCAACTGATTCGATCTGCCAGCGCCGCGGCATTGTTCTTGATTGCCGGGGCGATGGGCCCTTTGTACGCGCGGCAAGAGAAGCCGAAGGAAAGCCAGGGAAAGCCGCCTGAACAGCAGCAGAGTAAGGCGCCGCAGCAACAGCAGCGGGCTGAGCCGGCTCAGCAAAAGCAGGCGCAGCCGCAGCCGCAGCAGCATGCGCAGCCGGCTCAACAAGCCAGACAGCAGCAGGCCCAGCCGGCCCAGCAAAAGCAGGCACATGCGCAGCCCGCTCAACAAGCCAGGCAGCAGCAGGCCCAGCAAAAGCAGGCGCAGCCGCAGCAGCATGCGCAACCCGCTCAACAAGCCAGGCAGCAGGCCCAGCCGGCTCAGCAAAAGCAGGCACAGCCGCAGCAGCATGCGCAGCCGGCTCAACAAGCCAGGCAGCAGCAGGCCCAACCGGCTCAGCAAAAGCAGGCACAGCCGCAGCAGGCACAACGTTCCCAGCCGGCCGCGCAGCAACAGCAGCCGCAGCGTACCCAGCAGCAAGCGTCCGCGTGGCAGCAAAAGAAGGGTTGGGCGCCGCAGGGCGCCTGGCAGGCGCACAGCACGTGGCAACAGGATGGCGATCAACGGTGGAGCAGCGACCATCGCACCTGGGCGCAACGCGGAGGTTATGGCGGTTCCTACATTCCCCAGGCCAGCTTCAATCTCTCTTTTGGGAATCAACACTCCTTCCGGATGAGCAGTCTTCCCACCATGTACATGGGATATCCGCGCTTCAACTACGGCGGCTATTCGTTCCTGCTTGTGGATCCCTTTCCGGGAACCTGGGCCGCTAATTGGTACGACTCCGATAACCTTTACATCACTTATGACAACGGGTACTACCTATATGACAGCAGGTATCCTGGGGTTGGCCTCGCGATCACTGTCGTACTGTAAGTGACCAATGCGCTCACCCCAAATGGAGCGGCACCGCGGCGCACGCGTCGGCTGGCTGCGCGCTTCCGTCTTAGGCGCGAACGACGGGATCCTTTCCACGGCGAGCCTGGTGCTCGGTGTTGCGGCGGCGCACGCCACTCACGGCAACGTGATGGTCGCGGGCGTCGCCGGCCTGGTCGCAGGGGCGATGTCCATGGCAGCGGGTGAGTATGTGTCTGTCCATTCGCAGGCAGACACCGAGAAGGCCGATCTCAAGCTGGAACGCGCGGAACTAAAGACGGACAACGTGGGAGAACACCAGGAATTGGCGGCCATCTACGTGGCTCGCGGGTTGGACCGCGCGCTCGCCAAACAGGTGGCCGACAAACTAATGGCCCATGACGCCTTAGGCGCGCATGCCCGCGATGAGCTCGGCATCTCCCCGGCTTTCAAGGCGCGTCCGATTCAGGCTGCGTTGGCGTCGGCCGCCAGCTTCGCCGTGGGGGCGGCCATGCCTCTCGCGGTGGCAGCCATAACCCCTGTCTCGGGTCTGATTCCCCTGGTCGCCGGAACTTCCCTGCTGTTCCTGGCGCTTCTCGGAGCGTTGGCTGCGCACGCTGGGGGCGCCAGCTTGGCGGTGGGGGCAATCCGCGTCACGTTTTGGGGCGCTCTGGCCATGGCGGCGACCGCGGGCGTCGGGGCTCTGTTCGGAACCGCCGTTCACTGATCTTTTTCAACAATCACAAAGGTGATGTCGTCGGTTTGCGCCATGCCCTGAGTGAATTCTTCGACGGCTTTCAACACTTCCCGCTCGATGGCGTCACTTCCCGAGGGGGCCTCCTGCCGGATGATTTGCAGTAGTCTTTGCTCTCCGAACATTTCCTGCTTCGGGTTCTCCGCGTCTGTAAGGCCGTCGGAAATCACCACCAGGATGTCTCCTTTATCAAGGCGGAAGGTGCGGGATTCATAAGAAGCGAAATCGAACATTCCCAGGAAAAAGGCATCGGAGAAGAGCTTCTCGATCTTTCCCGTGGCGGAGCGGAACAAGTAAGCGGGATTGTGTCCCGCGCTGATGAATTGCCCCATGCCTTGCGGGTTCTGCAGAAAGAGAAAAAGCGTGACGAACTGGTAGGGAAGGGACTTTTCGCACAGCAGCCGGTTTACGCGGGTCAACACCTCCCGCGGCTGGGTCCCGGAATGAAACTCCATGCTGAGAGCGCCCAGCACCATCGAACTGAGTAAGGCGGCAGACATCCCCTTGCCTGAGACGTCGGCCAGGACCCCCATCCAATCTCCCGAACTGAGTTGCAGGAAATCGTAAAAATCTCCTCCCACATAGCGTGTCGGAGTGTTAAACGCGCGGATGCGGTAATTCTCGAACTGGGGCAGGCAACGGGGCAGCAGGCTTTCCTGAGTTTCCTGCGCCAGTGCTAATTCCTGCTCGGCCTTCTTTCGCTCCTCCAGAGTTTTGAGACGAATCGTTTCGCGGCTCGCCTCAAGTTCCCGGACCGTCTCCTCCAGCGCTCTGCTGTAGTTCCTGGTTTCCAGGTGCAAGAGGCGCACTTCCAGAATATTGTGGACGCGGGCGCGCAGTTCGGCCAGATCGAACGGTTTGCTGACGAAATCCTTGGCGCCGGCTTCGAGAGCGCGCAATTTGTGGGCTGGCTGCGCCGTGATCACCAGGACCGGAAGATAACCGTCTTCTTCGATTTCCTTCAGACCCTCCATCACCTGGAATCCGTCCATGCCGGGCATTTGGAGGTCCAGCAGAATGAGGCTGTAGCGGCGCTGGCGGTGAAGTTCGCACACCTCCTTCGGCCTCGTCGTAGACTCCACCGAGGTGTAGCCGGAGATGCGCAGCATGCCCTCCAGCAAACGGACGTTGGCTTCCAGATCGTCGACCACCAGGATTCTGGCGTTCAGAATATCGGCTGGGCTAACCACGGCTTATCCTTCCGATGCTTTGGCATGGCCGGAATGTTGCCGGGCGAATTCCAGCGTTACGTCCAGAGTATCCATGAACTCATGGACCCTGATTGGCTTGGTGAGGTACCGGAAGAATCCCGCCTGCAGGCCCTTGTCGATGTCGCGCGGCATGGCATTGGCGCTCAGGGCAACCACCGGAATGTGCGCGGTGGCGGGGTCGTCGCGAAGAATTCGCAAGGCTTCGATACCACTGATGCCAGGCAGATTGATGTCCATCAGGATTACTTCCGGCTGGTGGGCGCGCGCAAGCTGGATACCAATGTTTCCGTCTCTCGCGCTCAACAGGCGCATGTCCGGGCGGCGCGCGATGAGTTGCTCGATCAACATCAGGTTAGCCGGGTTATCCTCCACATAGAGCAGCGTGCGCAACGGCGTCCCGCGCTGAACCTGCGGCGGTGGAATAGCCCCGGCCTCCACCCGGTCCACTGCAAGTTGCGGCGCGGCAGCCGAGTTCAGTTCGAACCAGAACACGCTGCCCAGCCCGACCGTGCTCTCCACGCCGATTTCGCCTCCCATCAGTTCCACCAGGCGCTTGCTCATTACCAGGCCGATGCCCGTTCCCTCCTCCGCGCTCCTCTCTTGTCCGAGGCGGTTGAAAGGCTGAAAAAGCTGCGCCAGCATATCCGGTGGCAGCCCCGCGCCGGTATCCCTGACGCTGATGCGAGTGCGTTCCAGGCCATTGCTGGAGTAACCCACCTCCACCACCACCGTTCCGTTCGGCTGGTTGTACTTCAGCGCGTTGGAGAGAAGGTTGATGAGAACCTGCTTCAGCCGGGTCCGGTCGGCATTGACGAAGCCAGGGAGGTCGAACCGGGGAAAGGTCATTTTGATGCCGCGCTTTTGCCCCTGCGGCTCGATCATGGCCTGGCATTCCAACATCACGTCGGCCAGCGACGTCGGTTCCAACGACAGCGCCAGTCTTCCGGACTCGATCTGCGCGAGATCCAGGATTTCGTTGATCAGCTCCAGCAGATACCATCCCGCGTGGAGAATCTGGTCGATGCTGGCCGTCTGGGAGGGCGTGGGCGGCGGCGAATCGGAACTGATGAGCTGGGCGAAACCCAGGATCGCATTGAGCGGCGAGCGAAGCTCATGGCTCATGCTGGAAAGGAACTCCGACTTCGCGAGATTGGCTTTTTCCGCCGCCGCCCTGGCTCGCTTCAACTCCACATTTTGTTCCTTCAGCGCCTGGTCCAGACGCTTGGGCACGGTGACGTCGCGCGCGGCGGCGAACACGCCCTGCAACTTCCTGTCGCGGTCGTAGAAGGTGGTCGCATTGTAGGACACCACGGTGGTCTTGCCATCCCGGGCGCGAGCCGTGAGCTCGTAGTTGGTGAGCTTCTTGTCGCGCAGCACCAGCTTGATACCGGCCTCGGCCCGCTCCGGATCGGTGAAGTAGTTCTTGAACGGCGCGCCGATCAGTTCGTCGCGCGTGCAGCCGGTGAGCGCCTCCATCTGCTTGTTGACGTCGCTGATGATGCCGGCCGGGTCGGTGGTCATGATCGCGTCGATATTGGATTCGATCAGAGAGCGCGTGTAGAACTGCTGGTCGCGCAAGCGCTGATCGAGCTTCATCTGTTCCGCTTCCACCTGCTTGCGCGCGGAATTATCGGTCCCGATCAGGAGATATCCGATGATGGCGCCCATGTCGTCGCGCAAGGCCGTGACCGACACCACCGCCGGAAAGCGGCTGCCATCCTTGCGGATGTAAGTCAATTCGTAGATGTCCTCGATCCCACGGGAGGCCTTGAACACCAGGGCCTGAAAGCCCGGCGAAATGGTGGTTGCGAGCTCGGCGCTCAATGCCACCGCGCGGGCGATCACTTCCTGCGGATCGGAGATATCCGCCGGGGTGATCCGGTTCACCACGTCGACGGCCGCGTAACCCAGCATGCGCTCGGCGCCGACATTGAAGATTTGAATCACGCCCTTCTCGTCGGTGGCGATGCTAGAGAAGTTGGCGCTGTTGAAAATGGCGTTCTGCAGGGCCCCCGTTTTCAGCAGAGCCTCTTCGCGGCGTACCTCGGTGATCACATCCACCGTGCCGGCGGCATCGTCCGCCAAGGCCGCCACTACCGGTCCGTTTGGCATGCAATTCTCCTTTGGAGGTTCACTTGACCTTTGCCGACAGGTCGTCATACCCGCGGGCGATGGCGTCCGATTGCTTCTTGTACGCCCGGGCGTCTCCGTACGGCAGAAACTTGGCGTATCGGGAATGCGTTTGAACCAATGGATGAGAATGCTTGATCGGACAAAAGTACTGTTCGCTTCGCGCCGCTATTTCGGTGATGAGGGCGAGCAATCCGTTGGCATAAGAGCAATAAACGCAACCGACCTTCTCGATCGTGTTCAGATAGGCCAGCCGCCCGCGATCGAAGACCAGGTAGTCTTTCCTTCGAACCTTGGGAATTCCATAGATCGGGAAGCAGACACACTGATAGAGGGCAACCGCGGCGTCAAGCAGCAAAAAGGGAAGCACGCAAACGTAAATGAGCGGCGATGACAGGATTACCAGCAGCCGCGTATTCCGGAGGTGTTTCCAACTGGACGTCTTGAGCCGGCGGTGTTCGCTCCGCGTTTCCGCCGAAGGAGACAAAGGCCCCTGGTCAAGGCAAGGCTTGCCGTCATCGCGAGGCTGGTTCATAATCGATTGATTCGCACGAACAGGGCCAAACCGATTCCGAGGCCTGACCGTTCCCCAGCCGGCTGGGACGCCCGGCGGTGTCTGCAGCAAGTGCCTCGATTCAGTGCAGATCCTGCACCTTGCGGCGGCGCGCGACCCACGCTTGCAGTCGCACAGGGCACATGCGCGGCAGCTACTCTGGTTTCCGGCTTCCATACCGTGAAGCGATATCCCGGAGCGCAGCCCTTAGAACCCGCGAAACAATAAGCTGACCAAATGTCTCGAACGAGCGCAATCGCGGTCGCGGCTCTGTCAAATGCGCATGCCGAGCCGCGCGCTTGAGCAAGCGGTCGGGTCTGAATGCACAGGATAGTTTTTCGCGGCTTCTTAGCTGGTTTCTGTCGCGAAACTCCGACGCGTAACGGCAAAACCGCTCCCTGGCGGTCGCGGCTCAGTAACAAGTCCCGTGGAATCATGGCAGCGTTTTCCGAGCCGCGCGCGCAAGCAAGCGGTAATGCAGCCATCGTTGCCGCACCTCGCTGTCAACGGGTGTTTTCCGAGCCGCGCGCGCAAGCAAGCGGTCCTTGCCATTTTTCGGCGTTTTGCGACAGAAACCGGCTACGGGCAGTGGATTGCACTTAGTGTTTCAGGAGAGTAAGAAAAATGCCTTTGATAAACATCGTTCTCGCGCTGATCATTGTCGGCGTCGCATTGTGGTTAATCAACAACTTCATCCCCATGGCCGGCAGCATCAAGACCATCCTGAATGTAGTGGTGGTGGTCGCGGTCGCCATCTGGGTGTTGCAGGCGGTCGGAATGTGGGGGCGCGTAACCAGCTATCGGTTTTTGAATTGAGCCGGCGCGGTCTGCGTCGTATCCCCAATGACAATGTGTAGCGTTGTCCTGATGTGGGCGATTCCGGTTGCCGGCATGGCTCAGTCCGTCGCCCCTCTCGACGTCATGAGCAAGCTGAACTTTCATGCCCAGACCGTCGGTAGCCCCTGGTCCCTGGCGGAATCCGCGGCATACGCCGGAATCCTCCAGGGATTGGATACCCCTGAAGAGTGGGGACAGGGCGGCGGCGCCTATGGGAAGCGCTTTGCCTCCGCCCTTGGCGGTTCCGCGATCCATGGCGCTCTTGCTTTTGGTCTGGATTCGGCGCTGCACCAGGATCCGCGATATTTCCGATCGTGCAACCCGGGCTTCTGGCGGAGAATGGCCCATGCCTTCCGCGGAACTATGTTGACGCGCACCGACAGCGGCGGCGAAGCACTGTCCACCTGGCGTCTGGGCAGTGACTACGGCGCTGCCTTTCTTTCGAACCAGTGGTATCCGGAGCGACTGAATACCGTGCGCCTCGGCGCGGAGCAGGGATCCCTCCACCTGGGGTTCGATTTCGTCAGCAATCTCGGGTCCGAATTTTGGCCGGACATCAAACGGAAGATCCTGCGCCGAAAATCGTAGGGAGCCTGATTCGCGCCTGAAAAGGTTTGACCATGAGCCTGCATATCGAGCAGCGGGAACGCGAAGGCATAGTTATTCTCGACCTCAAAGGCCCACTGACCCTGGGGCAGGGAGATTTGGAACTGCGGGACCGGTTGCCGGCGCTCCATCAATCCGGCAAGGTCAACATCATCTTGAACCTGAAAGAGGTCACCGAGATCGACAGCACGGGGCTGGGTACGCTGGTATTTGGACTCGCCAAGCTGCGCAGATCCGGTGGAAGACTGGCGCTGCTGAACGTCAATCGAACGCACCTGAAGCTGTTCCTGCTGACCAGGCTGGCCGTCGCCTTTGAATTCTTCGACGAGGAGCAGGATGCGGTGGACAGTTTCTTCCCCGATCGGGCGTTGAAACACTTCGACGTCCTTGATTTCGTTCAGCATGAAGGCGATCGCGATTCGGGTGCTTAAACGGTTTCGGGAGGCACGTCTCTGAACGACCGCTCCCTCGCGGTCGCGGCTCTGTAAACATTTACAAACATTGAGACGCCATTCTGAGCCGCGCGCGCCAGCAAGCGGTTAACCAAAATCCCGAAACCGTTTAAGCACCCTCGCGATTCGCAATGCGATGCCCCTGCGGGGGTGGCCTGCTAGAATAGAAGGCAGTGCCGCGACTTCCAACGGTTTCGGGCCGGGTCCTCATCGTTGACGATGACGAGCACCAGCGCGCCGCCTTGGTGGCCATGCTCGCCGGCTCCGACTTTGACACCGAGGTCGCTGCCGACGGACTGGAGGCGCTGGATCGGCTCGCTGCGTTCAAGGCGGACGTCATCGTTGCGGACTTGGTAATGCCGCGCATGGACGGCTTTGAACTGCTCCGGCACCTGAAGGAGCGTGGCGACGTCACTCCGGCGATCACCCTGACCGGCTTCGGTAGCATGGCAAAAGCATTGTCCGCGGTGCATGATCTCAATGCTTTCTGGTTCCTGGAAAAGCCGGTGGAACCACGCGCCTTCAGAACTCTTCTGGAACGGGCGATCGCCCACAAGAGAAGTCTGCAGAAGACCGAAGAGCTCAAGCGCGACCTGAGCCTTCGCGGCGTACTGGGGGACATGGTTGGAATCTCCCCGGCGATGCAGCAGATCTTCTCGCTCATCCGGCAGGTGGCTCCGACCACGGCGCCCGTATTGATCCGCGGAGAGAGTGGCACCGGGAAGGAGTTGGTTGCGCGGGAGATCCATAAGTATAGCCGCCGTGGCGATGGGCCTTTTGTGGCGATCAACGCAGCCGCTTTGCCCGAGACTCTGATTGAGAGCGAGTTGTTCGGCCACGAAAAAGGCGCGTTCACGGGCGCCATGGAGCGCTCGGCCGGTTGCTTTGAGCAGGCCCACGGGGGCACCTTATTTCTCGACGAGATCGGCGAGATGCCGCAGTCTACGCAACCTAAACTGCTGCGCGTTCTCGAGGATTTGCGGGTGCGGCGCCTTGGCGGTAAGCAGGAAATCCCGGTAGACGCCCGCGTACTTGCCGCCACCAGTCAGGAACTCGAAACGCACCTGCGCGAAGAACTGTACTATCGCTTGAGTGTATTCCAGATAGTTGTTCCGCCGCTGCGTGAACATAAAGAAGATATCCCGTCAATCGCCGATGTCATGCTGCAGAATCTGAACCGGAAACACGGCACCCGCGTTACCGGCGTCGATCCCGAAGTGATGAATCTTTTTCATCGCTACGATTGGCCCGGTAATGTGCGCGAGTTGCGCAATATTCTGGAACGGGCGGCGATCATGGCGGGCGAGGGGTTGGTTCGGCTGAAGGACATGCCTTCCCCTGCGCTCGGTGTCGGTCCCGGCCCATATTCCAGGCAATCGTCCGGCTTTGATGTTCCTGCGATGCCCCCGCCCGGCCAGCCACTGATGAAACTCGAGGAAGCTTACATCAAACTGACCCTCGATTACGTGGGCGGCAATCGAAAACGGGCTGCCGAGATGCTGGGGATCAGCCTGCGAACGCTGCAGAACCGGATCGCCGCACTGCGCGAAGAGGGAAACGGAGCGGGCTCCTGATTCCGGCGCCACGGCCCCGGCCACTGGCCACCGCGGTTTGAGTCTTACATGGACGGAGAGGCAAGACCACCGGAGCCGGACGCGTTTCGCAACGCCAACAGCCCCTCATGGCTACCGCTCGGAGCGCTGCCGCGAATGTGCCGGCAGGCATCGAGCGATTGGATCAACGATAATGGCTCGCGCCTCGGCGCCGCCGTCGCATTCTACACTTTGTTGTCTCTCGCTCCCGTTATTGTGATAGCCGTGGCTTTGGCCGCCGTCGTTTATGGGCATGAGGCTGCCGAAGGCCGGCTCGCGTCGGAGATCGGAGGAGTGGCCGGTCCTGAAGTAGCACGGACAATTCAGGAAATCGTCAAAGGCGGCTACCAGCCTGGCATCGGCGTGATTGCCACACTGCTCGGCCTGGCGACCCTGGCATTTGGAGCCTCTTCCGTCTTTCTGGAGTTGCGCGACGCCATGAACACAATCTGGCACGTTTCGCTTCCTCCCTACGGACCCAATGCCGCCACTGTCATACGGCTGATCAGGGAACGCTTCTATTCGTTCGCGACGGTGGTGGGCACAGGTTTCCTGCTGCTGGTTTCTCTGGTGTTAAACACTTGGATGGCGGCAATGAAGATTGTGGTGCCGCGGGCTGCAACGTGGATCATTTCGTATCTGCTGATAGCGGTGTTGTTTGCGGCCCTCTACAGAATCCTTCCTGACGTGGAGGTGAAATGGGGCGACGTCGCCCTCGGCGCGACCGTCACTGCCTTGCTCTTCATGATCGGCAGGGAGGTTATGGGGTTGTACTTCGCGCACGCCAACTTCGGGTCTACGTATAGTGCCGCCGGCTCGCCGATTGTGGTGTTGCTGTGGATCTACTACTCGGCGCAATTATTCTTTTGGGGAGCCGAGTTCACCAAGGTGTACGCGAAGACTGTGGGATCCGCTCGCCGGTGTGGCCGCGACCCGTCCCGCGGGTAGTTTCGGCCCGGGGATTGGTGGGGCAGGCGGTGCTCGCCTGCCCTCTATCCTGTTTAGGCAGCGGGCTTAGGGGCTGTTAGGAAATAAACTTGCCTAACGCTCCCTTCGGAACTTCTGACGTCGTGGAATTTGGGATGAGCCCGTTTTCGTGGCGCAGGCACTCCTGCCTGCTGGGTCGAGACTCATCTCGGCCCTCTTCGCGAGCGGCATCCACCGTCCCGGAGCGCCGAAATGAGTCTCTGGACTCCTGATGTCGCCCGCAATTTCGGTTGGCCCGGGGAAATAAGGTGAGCCACTTCGGGCCGCCACTCGCTGGCGAGCGTTTCGAAGGTGGGGCAGACTTCAGTCTTCCCC
>Ga0182030_10007825_pt1 | contig 22240 bp, 22 predicted proteins | sample 812S3MmetaG_FD_121299 | JGI IMG/M metagenome (GOLD analysis project Ga0182030, IMG submission 121299) | Permafrost microbial communities from Stordalen Mire, Sweden - 812S3M metaG (Illumina Assembly) | ecosystem: Environmental > Terrestrial > Soil > Wetlands > Permafrost | place: Sweden... | reverse complement strand
GTTAGGTGAGGCGTCCACACGAAGACACGCCGCTACCCGGAAAGGTCGAGAGACCCCAATGGGTTACCAGGCACCGTCGAATCAAGGCGGTACCTAACGCGGCGCGGAGCCGGGGCAACCCGATTCTTATAGCGTGTGGTGCTAAAACTCGACGTTGAGGGAGAGTTCGGACCGCGTGGTCCGGACCGTTCGTCAACCGTCGGAATGCGAGGAGCAACCGGCGGTTTTTTGTTGTGCGCACATGCGCCGAGAGGGGGTGATGATCCAACCGTGGACGGCAATAGTAGCTGCGATATTCCTCCGTCGCTTGTAGCGACGTCGAGCACAACGCGCCGGCTTTCCGCGGCGCACAAATAGCATTTTTTTTAAAGGATTGAGCGCAAATGACGCTTCTGGATACCGCGCGCCATGTTCGGCCGCGCCGGACTTCCCTGCTCCGTTTTCTCGCCATTATCGGCCCGGGCATCATCGTGATGACGGGCGACAATGACGTCGGCGCCTTCGCCCTTTACACGTCGGCGGGCGCACTCTACGGCTTCAACCTTTTGTGGGTGATGTTGCCGCTCTTGCCGATCACGTACTTCGCGCAAGAGATGGTGGTGCGTCTCGGCTGCGCTACCGGTATGGGCCACGCGGCAATGATTTTCAAACGCTTCGGGTCGTTTTGGGGCTGGTTTTCGCTCGGCGATCTGATGATCGTGAACTTCGCGACGATCGTGACCGAATTCATCGGCATCTCGGCGGGCCTGGGTTTCTTCGGCGTGCCGCCGTGGATCAGCGTGCTGCTGACGATCGCGTTTTTGTTTGCGATGGTCTCCACCGGCGCGTACAAGCGCTGGGAGAATTGCGCACTCGCGCTCGTGCCGCTGAACTTTCTCGTACTGCCCGCGGTGCTCGCTTTGAAGCCGAACTATGCGGCAGCGGCATCGCACTACTTCCGCGTAACGTTGCCGGGCGGCCTCAATCCCGATCTCGTGTTCTTGATCATCGGCCTCGTCGGCACGACGATCGCACCGTGGCAGATCTTCTTCCAGCAAAGCGCGATCGCCGACAAGCAGCTGCGGATTCGCGACATCCCGATGGCACGGCTCGATCTCTTCGTCGGCAATCTCGTCGTCCAACTCGGAGCGTTCGCGTTGATCGTCTTGGCGGCCGTCCTCTACTTCGGCACGCGCACGCAACTGACGGAACCGATCCAGATCGCGACCGACCTCGTGCACCGCACGGGTTATGCCTACGGTGCGCTCTATGCCGTCGCGCTCGTCAACGCCGGCCTCATCGGCGGCGTCGCGAACTCGCTGGCAAACGCGTGGGCCCTGGGCGAGGTCGCGGACGTTCCGTCGAGCCTCAACCGGACGTTCCGCGAAGCGCCGCTTTTCTATATTACCTACGCGAGTTGCCTCGCAGTGGCCGGCGCGATCGTGCTGATCCCGCACGCGCCGCTCGAATTGATCACGACGAGCGTCCAGGCGCTGGCGGCCATCATCCTGCCCGTGACCATCGTCTTCCTGAATCTGCTGCTGAACGATCGTGATTTGCTCGGACCCGTGCTGGTGAACAAACGCTGGCAGAACATCGTGAACTGGTCGATGATCGTGCTGCTGTTCGGGCTGTCGGCCATTCTCGCTGCCCAAACGATTGCACCGAATCTCTTTCCGAAGACGGGGGCATAGCCATGCGTACGCAAGACATCCAAGCGCGCGGCGAAGCCGAGCTCTACGCGCTCGATCCCGATTACGTCACGCAACCGGAAGGGCGCATCGCCATGACGCGCACGGTATTCTGGTCGCTCGTCGCGCTGCGCGTCTACATGGTCGCGCTCATCGGTCTCGTGCTCTACCGCTTCACCGAATACGCGCAGCTCGTCAAATGAACGTCACGAGCATCGAAGACTACGCGCTGCGGATGCTGGTCGCACTCGTCCTCGGCTCGCTGATCGGGGCCGAGCGCCAGTTCCGCCAGCGGCTCGCCGGCCTGCGCACGAACGCACTCGTCAGCGTCGGCGCGGCGCTGTTCGTCACGATTTCGGCCCTGGATCCTCACGGCGACCCGATGCGAATCGCCGCGCAGGTCGTCTCGGGCATCGGCTTTCTCGCCGGCGCCGTCATTTTTCGCGAGGGGTTGAGCGTCCAGGGCCTCAATACGGCGGCCACTTTGTGGTCGACCGCCGCAGTGGGTTCGCTCGCGGGCTTCGGTTACACCATCGAGGCCGTGATCGGAACGGCAGTCATCTTGTTCGTGCATGTCGTCCTGCGGCCACTGGTCGGCGCCATCAACGCGCACTCCAACGCCGGCGCCGAGGTTCCCGCGACGTTCGAGTTCCACGCGGTCTGCCGGCAAGACGTCGAGGAACGCGTGCGCACTGCTCTGATCGCCGCGGTGCGACGAGCCAAGATCACGCTGCTGGCGCTCTATAGCGACGACGTCGAGAACTCGTCGACGGTTGAGGTCGTCGCCGACGTTGCCGTTGTCGGCGAGGCCGACGAGCGACTCGAAAGCGTCATCAGCAAGCTGGGCATCGAACCCGGCGTTACGTCGGTCAGTTGGAAGCAAGTTCCGCCGACGATCGCAGAACAAAAGATGCTTCCCGAGGCCTGAGCGGGGAGGCATTGCACCCGTCACGAGCAAGCGGTATCCTTAACGCCATGACGTCTACCTTCCAACCGCGCCCACAGTCGCGGCCCGAGCCGTCGCCGATCGTCGCGGGCGTTGGCTACGACGCGATTACGGTGACGCCGGCGTCGCCGCATATCGGGGCCGAGATCGGCGACGTCGATCTCACCAAGCCGCTCTCCGATGCGCAGGTCGCGCAATTGCGCGCGGCGTTCACGCAATATCAAGTCGTGTTCTTTCGCGACCAGCACATCTCGTTCGACGATCAGATTCGTTTGGCAAGCTATTTCGGCAGTCTCGGCCAGCACGCCGGGAAGACGACGATCAGCAAACCGACCGACAATCCGCTCGTGCGCAAGTTCCACTACGATGAGAACTCCCAAGTTATCTCGGGCGAGAACTTTCACAGCGACCAGTCGTGTGCGCCGATGCCGCCGCTGGGCACGATCCTCTACAATCATACCGTTCCGCCTGACGGCGGCGGCGACACGCAATTCGCCAGCATGTATGCCGCCTACGACGCGCTCTCGCCGCGCATGAAGATCTATCTCGAAGGCTTGACCGCAACGCACGACGGCACGCGCGTCTTCGGACCCGGAACGCCGGCGTCGATCCATCCCGTCGTCATGCGCCACCCCGAAAGCGGGCGCAAAGCACTCTACGTCAATACCGATTTCACCGCGCACATCAACGATCTGCCGCGCCTCGAAGCGGATCGGTTACTAGCGTTCTTGATCGATCACTGCGTCAACCCGCAGTGGACGGTTCGCTTCCGCTGGCAGGCGCATTCGATCGCGTTCTGGGACAATCGCTGCGTGCAGCATCAAGCGATCTGGGATTATTGGCCCAACGTGCGCTCCGGCTTCCGCGTGCAAATCGAAGGAACGGCGGCTCCCGTTGCCGGCTAAGCTGGTGCGCCTTTTCTTCGGCGCGCTGTGCGCCCTGACGCTGGCGGTCGCACCAAGTTTCAGCGGCGCGGCCGATCCATACGAGATCTATTCGATTCAAGCGATGACCGGCGGCTTGTCGTTCGTCGGCAAGACCGGCGCCGACGCACTGCAAGCCTACGAAGAATACTTCAACAAAAACGGCGGCATCAATGGCCGCCCGATTCACTTCGTGCTTCAAGATGCGCAAACGAACCCGGCGCTGGCCATTCAACTCGTCAACGAACTCGCATCCAAGCATCTGCCGTTCATCATGGGACCGACGTCGGCCGCCGAATGCAACGCCGTCTATGCGCTGGCCAAAACCGGACCCGTGATTTGGTGTTACTCGAGCGCGGTAAACGGACAACCCGGCTCGTTCGAATTTCAGACGTCGGCGACGAACCAGGATTACAACATCGCTGCGATGCGCTGGGTGAACGGCCGCAATTTCAAACGCATCGCCCTGATCTCGCCGACCGATGCGACGGGCCAAGCCTACGACCGCGCGATCGACGCGATCCTGAAAATGCCCGACAACAAGGGACTAACGCTCGTCGATGCCGAGCACTTCAACCCGGGTGACGTCAGCGTGGCCGCGCAGATCTCGAAGATTCAAGCGTCGGGGGCGCAGGTGCTGTTCGTTGGCACCGCCGGTACGCCGGCCGGGATCGCGTTCCACGGCATCACCGATGCGGGCCTCAACATTCCGGTGATTACCGGTAACGGCAACGCGTCGCAAGCGTTCATGAAGCAGTACGCGTCGATTCTGCCCAAGGAACTCTACGTCGAATCGACCCACTGCCTCGCGCCCTCGGCGATAACCGGGAAGGCCGAAAGAGCCGCCTATGATGCGTACGTTGGCGCGATGGGCGCGCGCGGCGTCCCGGTGGACTGTCTCCAAAGCCTCGCGTGGGATCCAGCGCTGATCCTCACGACGGCGCTACGTAAAGTCGGCACCAACGCAACGGCCGAGCAACTGCGGACGTATCTCGCGGGAATGCGCGACGTCGCGGGCGTGAACGGGACGTACGATTTCAAGCGTGTGCCGCAGCGTGGCCTCGACGACAGCGCGGTCGTCATCATTCGCTGGAACGCCGCCAACAACACCTGGGCGCCGGCCAGCAAAGTCGGCGGCGCGCCGCTCTAACTCTCCGCGTCGAGCCCGACGTAAAACGCGAAGATCGACATCGCGGCAGCTTTTTGTTCGTGCGTGAGCGCGCGCGTGAAGAAACCGACGTGGATGCGAACGTCCGCATCGATCTCGGTCAACGTGGCGATTCCGGCCGGCGTCGCCGAGACGTTGGTCACGCGTTGATCGTGCGCGCTATCGGCGAGCGAGACGAGTTTTTTTGTGACGAGCGCCTTGACGATCTTCGATGCAAAGGCCGGCGAAATATCGAGCCGTTCGGCCACCGTTCCAACCCGCACGTCCCCATCGCGAGCGCCGTAGATCTGGATGAGCGCCTGGTGCTCGAGCGGATCGAGACCGCGGCTCTTCGCCCGCTCATCGACGATCCGGAATACCTTACGTATGACGAAGCGCGCGTCGGCGACACCGTGAAAGTAGGCCAGACCCTGGCGGATCTTCTTCTTCGGTGCGGCGATGCTCACGCCGGAAAATGTTGGGCGCTGGGCGACCCTAGCCCCGCTCTCCCGGGCTGGTTGGGAGCCGACGCCGTCATGGCGAAGCGGACGGGATGCGTGCTCTCGCCCTTCTCGCCCTGATCGCGGCGCTCGGCGCCGCCCCGAACGCCGGCAGCGCCCCGGTCGGTTCGACCGCTCCGCCGATCCACGGCACGACGCTGGCCGGAACGCCGTTGATGCGCGGCGCGACCACGGGCAAGGTCACGATCCTCAATTTTTGGGCGACGTGGTGCCCCCCATGCCGGGCCGAGACGCCCGACATGAACGCGGCCTACCGCAAACTGCACGCCCCCGACGTGGCCTTCCTCGGCGTCGACACGACCGAGAGCGCACCCATCGTCAAAACGTTCATCTCGGCCAAAGGCGTGCCGTATCCGTCGGTGCTCGCCGGCCCCGACGTCTACAACGGCTTCGGCATCGCGTACATCCCGACCACGATCGTGCTCGACGCGCACGGAATCGTGCGCGCCCGTTGGGTGGGCGGCATCGAACCCGCGCAACTCGCCGGCTACATCGCGGCCGCCCGCGCCGGCCGCAACGCGATCTTCGTGTCGCCGGTGCAAACGGGCATCGACGCATTGCTCGACCCGGCGCACTATGCGTTCGCCGGCACGCCCGCCCAGCGCAACGCCGCGCTCGCCGCGATGCAGCGGGCTATCGCGCGCGCCGATGCGACCGAGGACAAGAACCAGCAATCCGTCGACGACGAGCGCACGCAAGCCGAAGAAGGCACGCTCCGCATCGCCGCCGGAACCGTGCTGCGCGACGCCGCAACGACGCCGGCGCAACGTGTCGCGGGCCTGGCGCTGCTCGGTCAGGGCGAAGGCGATCACAATCGCTGGGCCGATGCCGCGCAGACGGATCGCACGGCACTCGCCCTCGCGCCGAATAACGCATCGCTCGTCGCCGCACTGTCGCGCGCATACTATCGCTTGCACGACTATCCGGACATGATCGCACAAGCGAAGCGCTACACCGCGATCAAACCCAACGACGGCGACGGCTGGTCGGACCTCGGGCTCGCCTATCAGCGCACCCGTCGGTTCGCCGCAGCCGCTCCGGCCTACGTGCGTTCGCTAGCGCTGCTGCGTTCGGCCGCGGCGCACGCGCCGACGCAAGACGCAATTGCCGACGTCGCCGACACGTCGCTCGATCTGGCGAACGTCTATGTCTCACTCGGCGACGCCGCGAGCACGCGCCGCACGTTCGCGCAAGCGAACGCGTACGGCGATCGTCTCGACCCGAAGGGCCGCTACAACAATCTCAAACGTAACGTCAAAGAACGCACGCAAGAAGGCTCGATCGCCGTGGCACTGGCGGGTGGAAACGGAAAGCCGTTGCTCTCGGTCGCGCCGTGGACGGGCCCCGATCTACCGGGCAGCCTCGCCTCGACGCTCAAGTATCGCCTGATCGTTGCATCGGCCGGCGACACCGCGGTCACGTTGCACGCCGCCGGACTAGCGCGCGATTGGGTTGCGTCGTTCTGCGCCGACGGACTGTGCTCGCCACAGCAAGTGTCGTTCCACGCGCCCCCGAGCGGTGTGAAGACGTACGAATTCCAGCTCGTACCGCCCTCACCGGGCGCGCGGCCGGGAACCGTCACGATCAGCGCGGCCGGCGGCAACACCGTTTCCGTTCCCGCAACGCATTGAGACGCGCCGCCGGCGCGGCCGCACTGCTGCTGGCGCTGGCGCTCTCGTCCGGAAACGTCGTGCACGCCGACGATGCGCCGGCGCCGGCACCCATCGTCCTCGCGCACAGCGTCATCACGCATCACGTCGTGCACCTCGCGAACGGCGAAGCGCTGGCGTACACGGCGACGGCCGGCACGTTGACGCTGCGCAACGATCACAACGATCCCACCGCGAACGTTTTCTACGTCGCCTACACGACCGGCGATCGTCAGCGGCCGGTCACGTTTCTCTACAACGGCGGACCGGGATCGGCGTCGTTGTGGCTGCACATCGGGGCGTTCGGTCCGCGCCGCATCGTCACGTCAAGCACGAGTCCCATTCCGCCCGCCGGCGGCCGGCTCGTCGATAATCCGTCGACGCTGCTCGACACGAGCGATCTCGTGTTCATCGATCCGGTCGGCACCGGCTACAGCACCCTCACCGGTAAGGGCGCAGACAAAGACTTCTGGGGCGTCGATGAAGACATCCGCGCGTTCAGCCAATTCATCCGCCGCTGGGTTGCGGCGAACGATCGCGGCGGCAGTCCGAAGTTCTTGCTCGGCGAAAGCTACGGCACGTTTCGCAGCGCCGGTCTCGCCGACCGTTTGCAGAACGACGGCATGTCGATCAACGGCGTGATCCTGCTCTCGTCGCTACTCGACTATGCCGACGACTTCGGCAATCCGGGCGACGAGAACGTGCCCGACGCGTTCGCGATCCCCTCGGAAGCAGCGGTCGCGTGGTATCACAAGAAGGTACCGGATCCACCGGGCGACGTGCAAACGTTCATCGACGCCGCGCGACGCTTCACGAACGATGAGTATCTGCCGGCAATACTGCGCGCCGGCCCGCTCGATGCGCAAGCGCAGGCGCATCTCGCTCAGCGCCTGCACGCCTTCATCGGACTCGATCCGGAGTATTTGCAACGCGCGAACCTGCGCGTTTCGCCGGCCCGCTTCGAGGGTGAGTTGTTGCGCGCCGAAGGCCAGATCGTCGGACGCTACGACGGGCGGTTCGCCGGCAGCGCTATGGATCGCAACTCCGACGAGCCCGAGTTCGACCCGTCGTACGAGGCGGTCGCGCCGGCGTTCATCACCTCGTTCACCGCCTATGCCAAAACGGAGTTGAACTGGCACACCGACCAATTGTACCGCGCGCTGCCCGGCGATGTCGTGAACAGCTGGAACTTCCGGCGCCGCGGCTTCTTCGGACGCGTTCTCGCGCCGTCCGTGATTCCCGATCTGCGCGAGGCCATGCACGTCAACCCGAACCTGCGCGTCTTCGCGGCCAACGGGCTGTTCGATCTTGCGACCCCGTTCTACACGACCGAATATGAACTGGCCAACGTCGGGCTCGATCCGGCCGTGCGCGCGCGCATCACGCTCGGCTACTACCCCTCGGGGCACATGATCTACCTCAACGACGACGCGCTCCACACACTCCGCGCCGACCTCGCTCGCTTCTACGCCGCGCCGCCTGTCTCTCGCTAGCCGAGCCAACCGTGCACGTCACTCTAATCGTGCCCACCAAGGCCCCACCTCTGAGACACCCGAACCGTCCCCGGGTGAGGCTCCGCATCGCCGCGCTCGCACTTGCCCTCGGCTCACTCTTTGGGTGTAGTCAGGGTGGCTATTTGCCCGGCGGTCCGCACGCACTTCCGGCCGGGCAGCTGAGCTCGATGATCGAGGGTGCGGCCCACGCCTACGGCGTCAAGCCGAGTCTCATCTACGCCGTCATCGACGCTGAGTCTAACCGCGATCCGGCGGCGATCAGCCGCGCCGGCGCCATCGGCCTCATGCAGCTGATGCCCGGGACTAGCTCCGAGTATGGCGTGGCCAACCCGTTCGACGCGCAATCCAACGTCGCCGGCGGCGTCCACTACCTGCACGATCTGTTACATCGGTATCACGGGAACGTGTCGTTTGCGCTCGCGGCGTACAATGCCGGCCCGGGACTCGTCGACGCCGTCCACGGCATTCCGTCCATCCCCGAAACGCGCTCGTACGTGGCGCGCATAACCGCCGCTCTGCGCTAATGGCGGTTGCTCCGAGCGTCGATAGCGGCGCGTTCACGCGCAGCCTGTGGCCGCGGCTGCGCTTGCCGATCCTCGACGCGTACATCATGCGCGAACTCGCGGGCCCGTTCATGTTCGGCCTGGGCGCCGTGTACGTGTTCTGGTTTGCGAACATCTTCGTGCTGGCCGCCGACTACCTCATCAACAAGGGCGCGCCGGTTTTCCTGATCTTGCGCTTCCTGGTTGCGCGCATGCCGCAAGCCACGCCGATGGCCTTTCCGTTCGCGTGCCTGTTCGGCGCGCTGCTCGCCTTCGGGCGGCTCGCCGCCGACAACGAGATCACGGCCCTGCGTACGTCCGGCGTCTCGTTCATGCGCATCTGCCGCACGCCGCTGCTGCTGGGCTTCGGAATGTTCCTGATCTCATTCGGCGTCAACGAGAAGATCGCGCCGGCCGCGGTCGATATCTCGACCCGCACCTTCTACCAGATCATCTACCGCACCGCGACGCTGCCGATCGAGCCGCACATCTTCCGCACCGATCCCGCGACCGGCAAGACGTTTTACATCGACTCCGTCGACCCCGACGGGCACACGATGAACAACGTCATGATCTTCGAGCAGAGCAAAGGGTCGCCGTTCCTCGACGTGACCACCGCGCGCAAGGCGACGATTGAGAACGGTCTCATCGTTTTACAAGGCGCAATCCAGACTCGCGTGTTACCCAATGGGACAGTGCAAACGCTGACGGTTGCAGCTCGCGATATTACCGTTCCGCTGCCGCTTGGCGACAGCGGTGAGAAGTTCCTCAGCCAAGCGTACAACGATCCCTACGCGATGGACGCGAAGCGCTTGAGCGATCAGATCGCGTTTCGCAAACTGACCGGCACCGGCGGCAGCGATCTCGCCGGCCTCGAGATCACGCTCGCGCAGAAGTACGCCCTGCCCTTCGCCTCGTTCATTGCGGTGCTGATCGCGGTGCCGCTGGCGGTTCGCTTCGGCAAGAAGGGCCGCACGCTCGGCATCGCGCTGTCGGTCGTCGTGCTCTTCATCTACTACATCCTCGGCGCGGTAGGCGCCGCATTCGGCAAGAACGGCGCGATCACGCCGTGGATCGCCGTCTGGCTACCCAACGCGATCATCGCGGCCGGCGGCGGTTACTTAATCCTCAAAGAAGACCGTTAGTGCGGCGACTGCTGGCGCTCGCGGTCGCGGTAACGCTGATCGCCGGAACGGTGCTGCCGGCGCAAGCGGCAAATCCCTCGATCACGACGACGGCCGGCCAAGCGCGCGCGCTGGCGCTTATCAACACGCCGTGCCTGCCGTTGCCCCAGATGGTCGCGCAGGCCGCCACGGCGTCGCCGTCGCCGGACGATGACGACGACGATACCGAATCACCGTCGCCCGCACCCTCGCCGTCGCTGAGTCCGGGCGCCGCGTTGCCGCGGCCGATCATACCCAACGGCCCGGGGGTGCTCGTACCGCCGCCGCTGCCGAGCAGCTCGCCGAACGGCACGCCGCCGCCGTTACCCAGCGCGACGCCCACGGCGACGGGTTCGGCCGGTCCCATCTATCTCACGCCCGCAACGCCGCCCCCGTCGGCGACGCCCTCGCCCGCACCAGCGCAAACCGCGGGCCCGATCGTCGCCGGCGTGCGCGCCGCACCGACACCGACCGCGGCGCCGCATCCCGGTGAAACGCTCGGACCCGACGACTACGCGATTCTCGGCGACACCCTTATCGGAAACCGTACGCCCGGACAGCCGTTCGACCTCGACGGTCACGTCAACATCATCTACCAAGACGGCATCCTCGTCGGCGATCACGCGCATTACGACGGCACGCGCTACATCGACGTCACCGGCCACACCTACATTCAGAACCACGCGGGCGATTCGACGCTGACGGCCGACTCGGTGCGCTTTGATACGCTCACGCAGCACTCGGAGTTGATCAACGGCCGCGGCGTCACGACTCAAGGCGTCGATCACGGCAAGTTACACTTCAACGCGCAGCACATGGAGACGCGGCCGGACGGCTTCACGCACGGAACCCACGCCTCGCTGACGACGTGCGAAAACCCGCACGGCGGCTATCACCTCGAAGCCAAGACACTCGACATCACGCCGGGCGACAAAGCGATCGCTCGCAGCGTGACGATCTTCCTCGGGCCGCTGGCGATCTTCTTTCTGCCGTTCTTGATCATCCCGCTCAAGCGCGATCAGATTCCGGGCGTGCGCAAGACCGGCTTCATACCGCTGATCGGCTACTCGGCAGCGGAAGGCTTCTACGTAAAAGCGCGCCTCGGCTTCGGCACGAGCAACCAGTATTACGGTTACTACCGAGTCGAGTTCTACACGAATATCGGCTACGGCTTAGGCTATGTCGCGTCGTTCCGGCGCAAAGACGGCAAACGCTCGATCGACGTCGACGTCTTCCGGCTGCACAACAAAGTCGACGGCTCCAATACGTGGAACGCCGACTTCAAAGATCAGGAAATTATCTCGCCCGCGCTGCGCGCAACCGCGAGCTTCACCTACCAGGCCGACTACGGCCCGCTGATCACCCTGCCGCCGAACGAATCGCTCGCACTCGGGTTAACCAAAACCACCAAGAAAGATAGCCAGAACTACAGTTTCTCGCAACAGTCGACCGGCGGGCAGAACACGACCGACAACTACGGAATCAGCGATACGTACACGTTCTCACCGAAGCTCGCCAACTCGTTCACGTCATCGTACACGAACAACGTCAGCTCGTATTCCGGCATCAACACCGAGAACAGCACGCTGCATTTTAACGACGACCTGCACTTGAGCGGAAACACGCTCGACTACGATCTTACCGTCGACCGGTACGACGCCTCGACGCCGAGCGGCGTGGACAAGCTGCCGGAACTGCTGATCCGCCCGCACGGCTCGCTCATTCCGCATCTTTTGGGCGGCATTCCTAACACCGCGACGTTCACGATCGGCGAGTACAGCGATCCGGTCGCGGCGCTTGCGACCAGCCGTGCCGAACTGCAGTACAACATCGGCCCCGGCCTCTATCATCTGCCGATCGGCGACTTCAGCTCGTCGCTCAACGTACGCCAAGACGCCTACGGAACGGGCGACGAGAAGGCGCAAGTCGAGCAACAGGATACGCTCACGACGCCGATCAGCAATCACTTCGAAAACATTCTCAGCTACAGTAACCAGCACGTCAACGGCCTCGGCAACGAACCATTCACGTTCGACACCATCGGCGGCGCGTACAAGAACGTTCAAGAAGTCTTAAAAATGTACAACGGCAGCGTGTACGCGTTCTCGCTGCAGACCGGCACGGCGTTCAACATGATGGCGCAGCCGGTCGCCTACCAATTGCTGATGCGCCCGACGCCCCTCGCGTCGCTTTCGCTAACCGGCAATTTCACGCCCGGTTCGGGCTACGGGTTCGACCGCACCAACGTGCAGATCGTCGCGCCGCTCGGTCGCACGTCGGATATTCAGTTCGCCACCTACGTCGACTGGAAGAACCACATGCGTCTCGAGAGTAAGAATATTTACTTGCGCGAGGTCATCGGCGACTGCTACGAAGTTCGGGTCTCCTACAATGAGGATCTCAAGACGGTCGCAGTCACGCTCGACATCCTGGCCTTCCCCTCACAGGGTCTCAATTTCGGTCTCGGCGGGCAAAACGGCTCGGTCGTCCCGCAATCGTTCGCAACCAGCCAATTCTTCGGCCAATAAGTTCGGCGGTCTACGGTTCGTTGATGATTTCGGCGGCTGTGATTTGGGCGTTGATATTGCTCACTTGCGTGAAGCCGGGCGTTTTGTTGACCGGCACGTCGAACGTCGTGAGCGTGTTGACGACAAACGAGTTGAACGTCGTGTCCGTAATGCCGCCGAAAGCAATCGCATCGATCGGATTGTTGTTTGCGTCGGCCGAAAAGATATTGATCGCCCAGAGCGACGAAACGCCGGACAGCAGCGTCGGAAAGGCGGTCGGCGCGGCAGTGGGGCTCGGTGTCGGCGACGGGCTCGTGCTCTGCAGCGGCGTAAGCAACAGCCGGTTGAACGTGAACGTGAATTCGTTGCCTTGGCCCGAGCTATTCGCGTTGAAGCTGGTGACGAATTGGGGCGCCGGCTGAAGTACGACGGTTTGGAAGCCGCCCGAGGCGATCGGAATGACCTGTAAGAGGCCGAAGGAAGCGCCGCCGACCTGCGATCCGCCAAAGATAAGAATGAACGAAAAGTTCAGGAACGACGTATTGAGGCTATTGGCATACGGCGTGAGTCCATTGCCGTTCGTGTTGAAGACCACGAGATAGCGCAGGTTGACGAAATCTAAGGTTCCGAGCACGCGGTAGCGAACGAGCATGTCTCCGGAGGGCACCAGTCCGCCGTTTGAGCCTGGCTTAGGAACCGTGACAATTCGCCCGCAAGCCGCCGCTGCCATCGACGCCGTAAGTAAGGCAAATCCCGCTCGTCGCATCTCGTTGACGTCTCCTACCGTACGTGCCGCTGTCGTTTCGGCGTTCTGCGCTTTTGCATTGCACCTCGCCTTCCCACGTACGGGCGCGTGGTGGGTGATTCCGTTTGCTTTGGCGGTCATGTTCCGCATTTGGGCTGGGTTGCCGCTGTGGGCTGCGACCTTGAACGGGTACGTGACCGGGCTGGTTTTCTTCACGCTGTCGTTCTCGTGGTTCGGTGAAACGGCCGCGGCGCTCGTCGGGCCGCTCGGCTTCGTCATCGACCTGGGGCCCGCGCTGGGCGAAGCGTTCGCCTTTGCGTTTGCCGCCCTCGTCACGTCGCTCGCGGCACGGCGCTGCTCCCCGCACGTCGCCCCGCTGGTGACCGCCGCCGCCTTCACTGCAGCCGAATGGATGCGCTCCTCCGGAATCGTCGGCGTGCCATTCGGTCAGCTGGGCTTGCCGCTGGTGGATAGCCCGCTGCGGCCGATTGCGGCCTTCGCCGGCGGATATGGCCTCACGTTTGTCGTCGCGGCGGTAGCGGCATATGCCGGCGCCGCCGCAGCGGCTCCGCGTCTGCGTCCGGCCGCCGCCGTGGCGATCCTCGCGGCGCTCGCGCTCACCGGCGCCGCGTGGCTCGCGTGGCCCGCGCGCACGCTCGCGCCGCCCACGCTACGCGTGGCCGCGATTCAAGGCAACATCGCGCAAGCGGTCAAGGCAACCGATGCCGCGCGATTGCTCGCCGCGCAACGGTATACCGCGATGACCCTGGCCGTTGCCGCGCAACATCCGGCATTCGTGGTGTGGCCCGAGACCGTCATCCTCACCGACATGACGCGCGACACGGCCGCGCGCGCAGCGTTTGGCGCACTCGCGCGCAAAATCGGAATCCCCATCTTCGTCGGTACGATCGTCAGCGACGGAGAAGGCCGGCTCTACAACGCATCGATGATCTACGATCGCTCGGGCAACGTCGAAGCGACGGTCGCGAAGCGGCAGCTCGTGCCGTTCGCCGAGTTCTTACCGGCGCCGGTGTGGCTGCGCGCGATCCCGGCCGTCAACGAGATCGGCAACTTCTCGCAAGGCCACGGTCCGCAGATCGATCCGCTGACGCACGCCGGCGTGCTGATCTGCTGGGAATCGGTGTTCGGCGATATCGCGATCGAAGCGGCGCGCGCCGGTGCAACGTTCTTCGCGGTCACGACCGACGATGCGTGGTTCGGCACGAGCGATGGCCCCGCGCAACACGCACAAGCAACGACGCTGCGCGCGGTCGAAACGGGACGCTGGATCGTGCGCGCGGCAGCGACCGGGATCAGCGGCATCGTCGCACCCGACGGCACCTGGCGCGAGCGCAGCGGACTGGCGATGCAGGCCACGATCGTCGGTGACATCGGCGCGCCGGTCGACACGCTCTACACGCACATCGGACCGCAGCCCGTGGGCCTCGCGGCGCTGGCATTCGTGATTCTCGCGCTGGTACCGTGGCGACGGCGCGCCTAGCGCGGTTGCGTACTGCGGCGATTCTCATCGTCGCCGCAGTTCTCGCGTGGATCACGTGGCAAACGATCCACGCCGGCGCCGACATTCCATCGGCCCGTACGCAGCAGCAAACGCAACTCACCGGCGGCAGCGCAAACGACAAGCGGCTCGATGGAAAGTCGTGGTCGCTCGACTACGACACCGCAACGCTCTCACCCGACGGATCGCTCGCCACGATCGAGAACGTGCACGACGGCGTGATCTTGCGCAACGGCAAACCGTATATGCGCATGATGGCAAAGCACGTTTCCGCTAATCTCAGCTACAACGATTTCGTCGTTACCGGTCCCGTCTCGTTCACCGAGATCGGCGGGCAGCACCGCGAACTCTTCACCGACGAAGCGCACTATTCGGGTAACGATCACACGCTGCATTTGGATCACCTGACGACGATCCACGCCGGCGCGATGTCGTTCCAGGTGCGGACGGCCGTCGTGAACTTCACCACCGGCGAGACGAAACTCGGACGGATCAGCGGCTCGCTGTAGGGAAGGAGCGGGCATGCGTTTCCTGCGATCCGCCGTCGCCATTGCGGCGCTCCTTACAATGGCCGCTGCTCCGGTGCTGGCCGAGGGCGTGCCGGGCTTTACCCCGACGAACAAACCGCTGATCGAGCAGCGCGGCCTGCCGATGAGCGCGCAAGAAGCGATGGAACGCATCACGTTCCACCCCTTCGTTCCGACGCCGAACTATGACGAGGTTGCCCTGTTGCCGGCGCTGCATGGCGACGACAAAGAGAACCCCGAGAACCGCGGCATCGGGTATGAGTACCCCTCGGGCGGACAGATCTACATTTTGCGTGAGTGGCCGCTAGCCGGGGCGTCGTTCGACCGTTATCCCTCGGTGCCGGCTGAGGGTACGTGCACGACCGGCCACTTTACCGAGGGCACCCCGCAGCACATTCGCGCATTGGCCTGGACCACGCCGACGCTGGGCTTCTCGCTCCAGCCCGACATCCCGCAGGGTAAGAACCCAAACCTGAAGCTGCTGCGCAAAGAGTGGGGCCGGCTCGTCAAAGCCGGCGCCTGCCGCTAAGGCTTCTCTGCTTCTTTTGCCGCGAGCGCAGCGGCCGCGCTTTTGGCGTCGGCGATCAGCTTCTTGACCTTTTGGCCGCCCTTGTGGCCGATCTGCTCGTAAAAGTCGGCGCCGTACTTTTCCTTGACGACTTTGCCGCCTTTTTGGCCGATCGCTTCGTAGAAGCCGGCGCCGTGACGCTCGCGCGTCGCCTCGCCACCCTTACGGCCAATCTCCTCGTAGAAGCCGGATCCGTAGCGGTTCCGAACGGTGTCGCCACCTTTCTTCCCCGCCTCACGGACCGACATCTCACCCTCGGGATTGTCGATCTTTTTTGGCTTCTTCGGTTTCGGCGTTTCCTCGTTCGGCTTTTCCTCGTCGGCCATGCCGTCTACGCGTCGGCCGGCGAACGCTTGGGCTTCTGCCCGCCCTTAGCACCGATCTCTTCGTAGAAGGTTGGCCCGTACTTGCTCTTAGTTGCCTCGCCACCCTTACGACCGATCGCTTCGTAGAATTCCGAGCCGTATTTCTCTTTCACGCGGTCGCCGCCACGTTTGCCGGCTTCCCGCACGCTCATCCCGCCGCCGTCGGATTTGTCAGTTGTAGACATGATCTGACCTGTATCCCCTCTAAAACCTGGACTTGCGCGGCTTTCGCTAGCGCGGTCTTACCCGTACCCGGCGAAGGCTAGGCTAAACGCTGTTACATACGATTTTCTCGCATGCCCTAGTCTATGACGGTTGCGGTTCGACGCCGTTTGTGACCGACGTCGCTACATACCAGGGGCGCATTGCCGTGATCGGCGACTGCTCCGAGCGCGACGCGCACGAGACGATCGACTGCACCGGCATGGCGCTCTCGCCGGGCTTTATCGACGCGCATTCCCATTCCGACGAGTTGTGGCTCGTCGACGGCCGCGCGCTGGGAAAAATTTCGCAGGGCGTCACGACGGAGATCGCGGGCAACTGCGGTACGTCGGTTGCACCGCTGCACGGCGAAGCGCGCGTCCGCAAAGTGCGCGACGCGCGCACCTATCGTCTTGACGTCGACTGGACGACGTTAGATGAGTTCTTCGGCGCCGTCGAGCGCAGCGGCGTCGCCTGCAACGTCGCTTCATTAGTCGGACTGGGTACCACGCGCTCGTGCATCAGCGGCGCCAGCGAGCGCCGTCTCGAACGCGAAGAACTCGACGCGCAAACGCGTCTCGTGCGCGAAGCGGTGGATCACGGAGCGCTCGGCGTCTCGAGCGGCTTGATCTACGAACCGTCACGCTATGCCGATCTCGCCGAGCTAACGGCGTGCGCGATCGCGGCACGCGAAGCGGGTGCCGCGCGCTACGTCTCGCACGTGCGCGATGAAGGCGATGAATTGATCGCAGCGATCGACGAGGCGCTGGCGGTCGGCACGGCCGCCGGCGTCGCCGTGCGCTGCTCGCACCACAAAGCCTCCGGTCGCAAGAATTGGGGGAAGGTCCACCGCACGCTCGCGACGATCGATCGCGCGCGCAGTCACGGTGCCGACGTCGCGATCGACGCGTACCCGTACGTCGCGAGTTGGACCGAACTCGCAACGATCTTGCCGGAAGCAATTCGCCGCGGCGGTGAAGCGGCAACGCTCGAGCGCCTGCGCGATCCGGCGATTGCAGCGTCGACGGCAATGCTGCTCACGATCGCCCGCGATCCGTCGCTCGGCGGCGATAGCTGGCATGACATCCTCATTACCGATACGGGGTCCGATCGCAACGCGGCCTTCGCGGGTTACCGGCTCGATGAAGTCGCCGCGCATTGGCGGCTCTCGCCGGCCCGCGCCGCGATACGTTTGCTGGTCGAAGAAGAACTGCGTGTTGACTGCGCATTTTTCTCGATGTCCGAAGACGACGTCGCCGCCGTACTCACCGCGGACTTCTGCTGCATCGGCAGCGACGCGTCGGCGCGCGCGTTCGAGGGACCGACGGCGCGCGGAATTCCGCATCCCCGCACGTACGGCTGCTTTCCGCGCGTGTTCGGCCGATTCGTGCGCGGCCGGCCGATCTTTTCGACCGAAGAAGCCGTACGCCGCATGACGTCGCTGCCGGCGGATCTATTCGGCATCGCGAACCGCGGACGCATCGAACTCGGCGCGTGGGCCGACCTCGTGGTGTTCGATTCCCTGCGCATCGTCGACCGCGCGACCTACGAGCGTCCGTTCGTGCCGCCCGAGGGACTTCGTGACTGCTTCGTCAACGGAACGGCAGTGCTTCGGAACGGGGATTATACGGGCGCGCGCCCCGGGCGCGTATTGCGCGGCGGCCGATGAATCGGGCTGACTTCGTCGCGCTCGTGGCGACCGCAACGGCCGTGCCCGCCGCGCGCGCGACTCATAGCCCCGCGATTGTCGCCGAGGTTACGCTGCTGCGCGACGCTAACGAACTGCTGGCGCCGTTCACCATCGCGATCGCGCTCAACAATACGACTACGAAGGTCGTGCGGCTCGAGTTTCCGACGGCCGATCTGTTCCGCATCGACGTGATTCGCGACGATTCACCGGTGTGGTCGTCGCTCACGCAGCACAAGCCGATCCCGGTCAATCGTCAGTTCGACGTGCCGCCGGGCCGCACGAAGCTCGCGAGCATGACGATCGACGGCACGACCGACGACCGGCGCGCGTATGCGCCCGGCAAGTATACGGTGCGCGTCGCGATGCTCGGCACCACGTTCGGGATGGTCGTCGACAAACTCATCGACTTCGCTGCGCCCGTGCCGATCGAAGACATGTTACAGAAGAAGCCCGGAACCGTCGTAACGATCTCCGGCGAGCAGACGACGCTCGGCGGCATCGGCTATTTGCACGACGGGAGCGGCACCGTGCGGCTCTCACGATCGCTCGGCCTGCGGCCGACCGGAATGTTCATCGTGCGCGGGTTTCTCGATGCGACCGGTGACGACCGGATCTTTGACGCCGGGCGCTTCGCGCCGGCGTTCGACAACCCGCCCACACCGGTACCTTAAAGGAGCATCATGCACGACTGCAATCATCCATCCCATTCACGGTCGAACTTTCTTGCCGCGGCCGGCGCGTCTGCAACGATGCTGCTTCCGGGCCGCACCGCGTTCGCGCAGGGTGCGCCCGCCACCCTACCGGCAGCGCCGAAGCGACTGATCGATATTCATCATCATTTTTTTCCGCCGGAACTGTTGACGGTGATGAACGCATGGCAAGCAAAGCACAATCAGCCGCCGGTCGGCGGGCCGATCGGCGCGTGGACGCCCGAGCATACGCTCGCGGAAATGGACGCGACCGGCATCTCGACGGCGATCCTCTCGATCGCATCGATGCACAACATCTGGTTCGAAGCGGATCCAAAGACCGTGCCGGCCCTGGCGCGCGCGATCAACGATTACGCGGCCAAAATGATGCGCGATCATCCGGGACGCTTCGGACTCTTTGCGACACTGCCGATGCCCAACGTTGAAGCGAGCCTCGCCGAAGTGAAGTACGCGTTCGATACGCTACACGCCGACGGCATCGGGATCCCCACCAGTTGGGGCGACAAGTGGCCCGGCGATCCGGCGTTCGACGCGCTGTGGGCGGAGCTCAACCGCCGTAAAGCGATGGTCGTCTTCCATCCCTACGCGCCGAACTGTTGCGGTTCGCTCCAGCCGGACATCAACGAGTCCTACCTCGAGTATCCGTACGACACAGGGCGCACGTTCTTGAGTTTGCTCTTCAGCGGAACGCTCGTGAAATATCGGGACGTGCGCTGGACGCTCTGTCACGGCGGCGGCGCGCTCCCGTTTTTGGCCGGACGGATCACCAGTCTGGCCGTCAACTCGCGCGCGAAGCTCGACGTCGTTGCGCCCAACGGCATCGATGCCGAACTCAAGCGGATGTATTACGACACCGCCAACGCTTCGTATGCACCGAGCATGGCCGCGCTGCTCAAATTAATCCCGGTCCCGCAGATCATGTTCGGCACCGACTATCCCTACGTCACGGGTAAACAAAACGTGGGCCCGCTCGAGACCGACGGCCTCGCCCCCGACGACCTCGCCGCGATCGAACGCGGCAACGCGATGCGCATGATCCCCCGGTTGCGCGGAACGGTCTGACCTTCTCTTGTCAAAACGGGGGCGTTATCTTATTTGGGTGAGCAAGTCATAGACGGCGTTTGCGCGTTCGCGTAGGGTCGCGAGATCGGCATCGTTGTCGATCGCGTAGGTGGCCCGGCGGCGCGCTTCGGCCGGATCGATTTGTGCGCGCATGCGTTGCAGCACGCTCTCGCGTTCGATGCCGTCGCGCTGCATCACGCGCGCGATGCGTGCTTCATCCGGCGCGATGACGACGACCGTAGCATCGCACGCGCGCCAGTATTCGCCCTCGAAGAGCAGCGGAACGACGTGCACGGCCGGCGTGCCGTTCGGAGCATCCGCTTCTCGTGCTCGCGCGAGCGCCCGTACGCGCGGATGAATGATGCCGTTCAGCACCGCACGTTCGGCATCGTTGCTGAAGACGATGCGCGCGAGCGCGGGACGATCGAGTGCTCCGTCCGCTGCGATGGCAGCGGGCCAGCGCGACGCGATCTCGGCTAAGCCGCGGCTGCCCGGCGCCACGGCCTCGCGCGCCAACTGATCGGCGTCGATGATCAGCGCGCCGCGTTCGCGCCACACGTCCGCAACCGCGCTCTTGCCCGAACCGATGCCTCCCGTTAAGCCGATGCGTACGGTTCGATCCATTGCGCGAAGAATTAAAAAGGGGAAGGCGTTGTGCCTCCCCCTTTCTGTTCCGTATCGCGACGCGGTGGTTAGACCGGCGAGGCGAGTTCCGTGCCCAGCGGGCTGAACGCGTCTTCGGGAACGAACTCGGCGAGTTCGTCCGGTGAGACGTCGGCAACGTGCTGGATCGAACCGGTGATCCGGCGCGTGCCTTGATTGATCGTGAGCAACGTGACCTCGACGTCTTCGCCCGGCGAGTACTGTTTCGCCGTATCGAATTCGCCCTTCGGCACCATCGCGAGCACGCCGGGGACGATCTCGACGAGGAGATAGTTCGGCGTGACCTTGACGACTTGCGCGATCAGCTTGTTCTCTTCGAACAATGCATCGGCGTGCTCGACCCACGGATCGGGCAGCGCGTGCTTGAGCGAGAGCGAGACCTTCTTCGCATCGGGGTCGAACTTCATCACTTCGACCGAGACCGTGTCGCCGATCTTGACGACTTCCGACGGATGTTTGATCCGTGCGTACGAGAGCTCGGAGTTGTGGATGAGACCGTCGATGCCGCCGAGGTCGACGAACGCGCCGAACTCTGCCAAGCGAACGACGACGCCTTCGCGGATCTGTCCGACTTGCAGCGTGCCGAGCAGCTCTTGCTTCTTCTGGTTGAGTTCTTCTTCCAGAACTTGGCGCTGCGAGAGCACGACGCGGTGGCGTTTGTGGTCGAGGTCGATGACCTTGAGCCGCAATTTCTTCCCGACGAGTTCGTCGAGATTGCCGACCGGCTGACGGCGAATCTGCGATGCCGGAACGAAACCGCGCATGCCGAGGTCGACGAGAACGCCGCCCTTGACGACTTGCGTGACGGTCGCTTCGATCACTTCATCGTTGTCGTGTGCCTCGATGACTTTTTCCCACGTCTTGAGTGCGCGGGCCCGGCGTTCGCTCAAATAGAGTTGGCCATCGTTCTCATCGATCCGATGGATCATCACTTCGAGTTTATCGCCGACGCTGAGTTCTTTCGGCTCGATGATGAGCGAAAGCTCGCGGAAGGGCAGAATGCCCTCGGACTTGCCGCCGATGTCGACGAGCAGCTCGTCCTGATATTTTGCAACGATGACGCCGACGAGGACTTGACCTTCGTCGAGAACCTTGAGGCTCTCTTCGTAGAGCCGTTGCTCGAGCGCGAGTTGGTCTTCTTCTTCTTCGACTACTGCGGTTGCAACGGCCGGGTCGTTTGGTGCCGGCGTCTCCGGCAAGATGGTAGCAGAAATGGTGTGTGTGCTTCTTTCGTTTGTATTTTATTTTTGGCAGCCACGGCACCACCAGGTACCGCGCTGACCGAGAACCGTGCGCACGATAGGGTTGCCACATCGTCTGCACGGTTCGCCCAGCCGGCCATAAACGTCCAGCTGATTTTGGAACCCGCCTTTGAGCCCGTCGGCGTCGACGTAGTCGTCGACACTGGTACCCCGCGCTTCAATTGAGCGTTGTAACACATCGATGATTGCGCCGTGAAGCCGGCGGCGGGCCGGCTTCGTGATTTTCTGCGCGGGGCGGTTGGGACGAATCCCGGCCTCCCACAGAGCCTCGCACGCATAGATGTTCCCGACGCCCGAAATATGCTTTTGGTCGAGCAGGAACGTCTTAATCGGCGTTCGACGCCCG
>Ga0182030_10007824_pt1 | contig 22240 bp, 26 predicted proteins | sample 812S3MmetaG_FD_121299 | JGI IMG/M metagenome (GOLD analysis project Ga0182030, IMG submission 121299) | Permafrost microbial communities from Stordalen Mire, Sweden - 812S3M metaG (Illumina Assembly) | ecosystem: Environmental > Terrestrial > Soil > Wetlands > Permafrost | place: Sweden... | reverse complement strand
GGGGGGGGGGGGGGGGGGGTTGAATCGTGTAATTAGTTACATATATATATAGAGAGAGAGAGGCGAGGATAAGTGCTGGTGATGGTATAGATGAATTATTAGATGTTGAATAGAAGATAGAGAAGAAGAGTATTAATTGATTAGAGAATAGAATAGATAAAGAAAAGATAGAAAGATAGATAAATATATATAAAAAGATAAAGAAAAAAGAAGACTAGATATATTAAAGAGTATAGTAAATATCGTTTAAATAGGGTCAATTTGGTTTTATTATCATCTAGAATAGTAAGATAGAAAATAGGATAAATTAAAACAGTAATTTAATAATATATTTATAGGATAGAGTAAAAGAAAGTATTATTAGATAAGCGGTTTATTGTTGAGAATTTCTGGCAAGGTGAGATAGCGCTTGGTTGTAGAGATTTGTTGGATAGGAGCGGCGTAAATCGGATTCGAGAAGAAGACATAAAATAGATTCATTAGTGACATTTTTATTATCTCAAAACCTGCGTAATTCTAGAGTCTGGTGAATGGTAGGCAAAATCTGCGATCGAAAATAGAATTCTTAGTCTCCTTAACGCCTTTCTACGCCATATATACCGCCCCTCTATATGGCGTCCCCTTAAATTTATTGAACGGTTCATCCCTACAATTTGACTACTAGAACCCATAGCCACACACCCACATTCCCCTATTCCGCCTCCCCATCAACTACCGCTTCCAAAATCCTCCTTAGCACCCTCGAGTTCCTTTTCCAGTTTGTTGACCATCTCCTCTACCTCCGCCACCCTCCGTCCCACTCTCTCGCTCTCCCCCTCCTGTTCATCCCACAACCTCTCAAACGCATCTCTCATAAAAGGTCTCATCTCCACCTTCTGCCCTTTTACATAATCATAAACGACGATATCCTCAGTGCACCGCGCTGCTATGCGTTGGTGGCGCTCGGAGATGATTAGGACGTCGAGTTGGAATGCGTTGGCGGGGGAGGATTGCGAGGGAGGAGAGGAGAGTTTGTGGTAAACGGAGATGGCGTCTGGGTACGTCATTGGCTGTGCATTCATAATCAATCAGCCTCCAATGGCTTTAGAGAAGATAAACCGGGGAGAGCGTGGGGTAAGAGGAAAGGTACGGGAAGAGAAGAGGGAACACACAAACTTATAATCCACTTTAATAGATCTAAGTATAAGACCATCACCCCTCGGCGTCCACAACTCGCTCCATTCGCGTTTATGCGTAGGATCGATGTGAACGGCGAAATTATACGCCCAGTTTATGCGTGCGGATTCGGCATAGCGGGTATATGCTACATTGTTGATGTGGTTCTATCCTCCCTGTCAGCTATCGAGCTCACTTTCTCATTTTCACAATTTCCGTTCATTTCAACCTCCTCCAGGAAGTTAATTCTGACCCAATTTCCGCCCAAAAGATCACATAGAATGGAAATTGATAAGTAGAGAGGGTAGGAGGGAAGTAAAGACAAACCATACAATCCATCTCTCCCCACACGACCCTCTGCCGCACTAACCCCGCTCTCTTCTTCCCAGTCAGGAACCCTTCACGGCCTGCGACTAACTCTCTCCATTCTTCGCCTAGGATCTTAAGCATGTCTGCTGCACGAGTAGCTTGTGGGCGGGCGAGGCCGAACATGATCGCTTTCCCTATCCGTTGTTTTGTGAGGGAAAGCCATTGTGACGTACTTGGAGGTTTGGAGGAGGGGGATCTGGTCGTTGAGTATTGGGACTTTGGGGTCTGGCGGAGGGGTGTGGGTTTGAGTACGTGAGTTTGGACTGGGGCCCGGATGAGAGGTGAGAGGTAGATTCGAGGCTGCATTGTGTACTGTATCAATTGAAGGGATAGGAAGGAAGAAATTGGATATACAAAATAAGTTTCCAAGGTGTCCAAGCTTTGGTTTGAGCTCGTGCTCGGCCCCGCGATTCGGATGCGGCCGCCTGGGGGAATGGGAACTTGTACCGAGGGGAGCTTGGATAGATGTTGTCATTGATTGATACCCGTTTGTTTTGTTACTGCAAATAAATGCAAGGAGGTTAATACATTATTTTTGCGCGTTTACTTACCCGTCTTGAATGCCTAGTGATAGAGGGCCTGATATCACAAAGGAGGGTCTATCTGAACACTGAAAGACAGATCAGAGGGGCAAAGAAGAAACTTCAACATGGTGAACATGGCCTTGAGAAGAGAAGTAATAAACATCTACAAAGGTACACTCCGCTCAATTGGTTCCCAGGATTCCTTTTGCTTCAACCAGGCAATCATTATGCGTCGTATAGCTGCAGCAGATGTTGACGGATATTCCTCCCAGAGCTTCTCAACCTGGGAAAAGAATACCCCCTAGGTTTTTCCTACTTTCGGCCTCGACTCCACAAAGCATTCGCAAGTAATGCGTCTTTGACAGACGAGGCTGAGATACGGAAGGGGATTGAGAGGGCCGAATTTGTGAAGAGGGGTATGTTTTCACCTTTGGCCTTCTATCTCAGTTTGAATTTGTATGCTAATGTGGGGTCGGGGGGTGTAGAGATTGAAGCTCTGTAAGTTGGATTTTACTTTATTTTAGTATCAAGTAGAGGGTGGAGGGCATAAGCATACGATTGGAGCGGTTGTGGACGGAATAAATTTTGACTACTTTTATATGCAAAGGATGCCTACTGACGGGTATCTAGTTACTATCTGAAACGATACAGAGCGCTACGCCAACGATATTCCTGATCTCCACCCTCCCCTCAGCATAAAAAAAATCCTCCATCACATGTCCCAAAGATGTCCATCATCCGCCACACGATATATTCAGTGTGGCGCGTGATAGACCGGATAAATCCATTGTGGGGTATTAGGCATCTCATGCCCACCATCCGTAGGACCTACCCTGGAGCCGGCGGTTTCTTCTTCCGAGCCCACCACGCACCAACCTCTAAACATTCTCCCCAGCTCGTGCCATTGTTCTTCAAGAGATCATTCATCATATTGCCCTGCCAGCGGTCCCATTCATCTTGGCCTTTGCCACTAGCCTCTCGCAGTAATGGCTCTAGGCTTTCGATCATCTGCACGACGGTCATGAGGGCTGTGCGTCGTAGGGCGGCTTGTCCTGCTGTCAGAACTCGCCGGTTCTCTTCCTTGGCTTTGCCTTTGGAGGAGATACTGAGCCCGTTTGTGCCTTGGGTTATGGCTCCGCCAACACCTTCGCGCTCCCACCGTACTTCGCCAAGAGGGATGGCGAGTCGTCGACTGTCGATTTCGATGAGGTCTTCGGATTCTTGGAGGAGCATGGGTCGCATGGTAGTACATGGCATGGGTGTCAGCTTTCTCGATTCGAGAGCTTTGGATATCCATCCGTTATAGTCTTGAAGGAATGGGTTTTGTGGTGCTGCGAGTGGGGTTTGCGGTGTTAATGTATATGTTCCCATGGCATTCGTGTGCACCTGCTCTTCATCCTCGCTGTCATCCTCGTCTTCTTTCGTCGATGGCGGCGCATGCGGTAATAGCATTCGCAAAGAGTGATCTCCATCCCAGATCTCCAATGTACCACCGGGCTTTAATATTCGTAAATATTCGTCCATCAGCACTTGCTGCATACCAGTTGTAGGCGTAACCATACTCAGATCCTTAATCATAATCATGTTGAATTCGTCATCGCGAAACGGTAATGGGACCCGTCTTAAATCATGCTGTACAAATCTCCAATTCATATCATCATCTGAATCCATTCGTGGAGACAGAGGCGCAATGTCGATTCCTGTAAATGCAATGGATGTAAAACCTCGTTGTGCAAAATAACGATGGCACATTACGCTCCAAAACCCTGTGCCGCACCCTACCTCCAAAACGCGTTTTGGAGCCTTCTTATTGAAAGCAGGCGAGCAAATGGGACCATTGAAGACCTGGCATAATAGCAGTGTCCTCAATGTTTGCCTGTGTATCTCTGTGAGGTCGCAGGGTAACGGGTAAGGTAAAGTCGTATCTCGTAAACATCGTCTTCCATTTCGAGTCGAAAAGGGCCGGGCGAGAAGGGCATCTGTTGGGGGAGGATCACTCGATGTCACCGCCGTAAGACCACTCGATTCCGTCGTACTGGATATACTACTTGATCTTCCAGCTTGTTCTCCTCGTGCATTCGCCGCCGCCCGCGAATCCGCGGATTGGAGAGCATTTCTGCGCTCGGAACTGGTTCCAGAGGTAGAGGAGGATTTGCGCTGTGATTGTGCGGCTGCGGCTCGCGCTTTGCTGGTTTGATTGGCGGCGTGTTTGTAGTCGACGAGAGGTGTGGAGAGCATACGATCGTGAGTAGGAGGAATGTCTTCAGACGGGGAGGTGTGACTTCCTTTCGAGCTAGAACTCGATGATTGGTAGGATTTGGATTTAGGTTTTGAGGAAGATTTTTGAAATATTGGCTTTATGGGCTGAGCCTGGGAATCAAAGGAAATATTTGTGTGGGCAGAAGGTGGTTTGGAACGATCTGGTCGTTGTGTTGTAAGGTTGTAGAAGAATGCACCGTATGCCTCAGACATCTTAGGGGTCGATCTGGGGTAGGGTCTCTCAGTCGTTACCGGGTTTTGCCTAATGAAAATCTGGAGTAAGGCTTCCGTCCACCCACGTCTGGAACAACACAGGCTGGAATTGTAGCGATGTTACTCTAGAAGGACTTCTGATTACCGTATTGGTCCTCTCGAAATCTAAGTTACCAGGAATTGGAATGCTGGTGGTCATGGGTAAGTTTCTGGCATGTGAATTCATGGGGAGAGACGGACTGGAGGTCCTCACTCCGCATTTGAAGACTGAGCACCTGGGGTCATGAGGATATGGAGGAGCATTGGGAGGTTCGGTTCTATATAGTACACAGAGATTGAGCTCAGCCTTACGGAGATTCATCTCATTGAAGTGAGGTTGTATATTCTATGCCGAGTCTCACAGCGGCTGGATTTGATTCATGGGAATGATGATCCCGTGAAGGGGTTTAAGGGGACCTACAGACAATAGGACTGGGCATACGGGACAAGTTGGCAGCCGTTTTGTGTTGCAGTGGCTGAGAAGGATGTCTTCCCCGCCTCTCAATATCCCGGTACCGCATCAAACCTTACTCCAAGAAGTCTTTTCCCAACTCCTTCCAGAGTCCATTGGTCTTAAGTTTCTCCGGACTTCAATGCAGAAGGCCAGAACCAGTCTTCATTTTCTCTCAATGGTCACTGAGCAAGCCCAATCTCAACTCTTAGAAAAGGGGTGAACTCGTTATTGTAGGCATTGATACCCGTTATCTGCATTCTGATAATTGATTCACAGGCATTGTGATCCTATAGAAGGTCGAGATTCTCCTAATCCCTCAAGGGCGGTTGATAATGTACGACGGGAACAAGCACATTGGCTGTACCAAAATCCCCGAGTGAACGGCGACCTGCCGTAGATGCTGCAGTTGAAAGAAGGATTATAGAGAAGAGATTATGTTTCGGTAGTACTGAGCTTCCCGCAGAATTGTCTCACTGTAACGGGAGCCTGCGCAATTGACTTCGCTTGAGAATCTGAAAAATACTGAAAACTGTCGAGTGAGATGGTACCTTTTACCTATTTAGGATTTTGAAACCTGTCCTCGACGCTTTGAGCAGTAAACACATGTTGATGCACTGATTACCTTAGCGCCAGCGAGGGTGATCCTTATGGAGATTGGATGAGATGAGATGGTGGTGGTGATGGTGCATAGTAACACTGTCAGATTGAGAAGAGGCAACCAATCGTAGTACTAAAATACTGAAATAGAATATTGCAGCGAATGAAATGAGAGAAAAGAAGGGAGGATTTTTGCTTCGCCATTCGCGCATCCTCGCTTGAATGACACGTGATCCGGAACGCTAGCCCCAGCCTCACTACTCGCCAGCAGTATTCGGATGTTGATCGAGTTGAAGCTCTGCGAAAGTCGCAACGACACCATCTATATCAGTACAACGACAATTGATTTGCGTGACGAAGCTACACATCTGTGGTCTGATATACCATCTTCACGTCTTTCCATAACCAAGTCCGATCATCTCTTGGTGCCACGAGACAATCTTCATTCGACATCATCACACTCGTTGTGCTTGAACATCAAGCTCGCATTGCCAACAATATCAAGCTGGACCTCTTTCAGACTTGGGGACCAGATTGGTGGACTCCCCTATCTATCAGAAACGCGGTCGGATTGTAGTCAGTAATTCACTTTGCTCGGTGGTCTGCCAACAAGTTTATTCTACATAAGCGCATTGTGGTGCCCAAGCTCTCACCAGAGCGCTTGACATCGCGCCATCGAATATCCCAATCGTGGTAGATGCCCCAAAGATACATAAAGCAGACCTATGTACCAACGAAGAAAGATTCGATCCGCGCTCTCCAAACCACCACCGACCAAAACCTCCCTCGGTTTCTCCAACACTCTTCAACGGCTTGCGCTCACCTCACTGAGCCAACCCCCCCCCTCGCCGTGTCTGTAACTAAGTTAAATGGCAGATGGTTACAGATTTCCACAGCAGAGCGCTGCGAATTACTATTATCCACAGCAGCATCACGCACGACACCAGATAAATCGAAACGGCACGCCGCCCAATAACATCAGGACCCCTTTCTCAAACGACACTCCCTCTCCATCTCGATCGCCAGACTCTCAGTCTCCCGCTCACAGTATTTACGGAATGTACAATCAGGGACACCAACAAGGGCAACATGGCCGCGTCAATGGCGGACCCGTTGGGAGGGGAATGCCGGCGGGGATGTATAATTTTCAACATCAAAATTCACACCAACAACATACGCAACATCACAATGCTCTTCAACAAGATCATAATACACATACGGCTAATAGTTCAGCAATGGGCCACCATCAAACATTTTCGTCTGGGTTGCTGCAAAATTCCACACCGAGCTTCGCCCCCACGAGCGTCCAAAACGGTCATTCAACAACAACTCAAGGAGGACAAGCTCAGGAAATCAGCGGCCATTGGGGGGATCAATTGCAGCTATACAAGGACTCTCAGAGAGCACATATGCAGATGGTTGATCACCATCAACCCCATCACTACGCCAGGAGCAAGGCAGGGGATAATCGAGGGCTGACATCTGTCACGGCTCCAGTACAAGATGGTGATTTGGAAACACGTACGAGAATGCCAACCACAGATGATCATTTTGTCAAACGTCAAGATTGGAACAATATGGATTTGAGTGGTCAAGGCCTTCGAGTACTTGCAACACCTCTCTTCAAGTACGATTTCTTATGCGAGCTCTATATTGCGTCCAACAAGATCACCCAGTTACCCACTGCGATTGGTCAATTACGGCATCTAAAGCTCCTGGATGCTTCAAACAATCAATTGACCCAGTTACCTGTAGAACTTGGGATGTGTGTTTACCTGAAGAACCTGCTCTTGTTCGACAATAATATTCAGACCTTGCCAGTAGAACTGGGGTCATTATATCAATTGGAGATGCTTGGTATTGAAGGCAATCCTCTGGATACCGCTACGCGAGAGGAGATTATGCAGAGCGGAACGAAAGCTGTCATCCATCGCCTTCGCGAGAGCGCGCGTGGTGAGAACGATATAATCCCCTGTCTTTCAAGTGACTAATCTGATAATCTAGTTGGTATGCCACCTCCGGAACGACAAATCCTTTCGCTAATCGAGGGCATTTCGACTGCCAGTCAAGACCGATTCAGCGTTTTCTCCTACAACATCCTCTGCGACAATGCCACCCGTCAGCAGTACAACTACACCCCCTCGGAGGCACTGAAGTGGGAATATAGAAGGGATGCTATCTTGCAAGAGATCAAACAACGAGATGCTGATATCGTTTGTCTCCAAGAAGTCGATGTGGACAGTTTCAAAGAATACTTCAGTCCAAGTTTAGCACACCATGATTACAAAGGTGTATTCTGGCCAAAATCTCGAGCAAAAACAATGTCAGAGAGGGATGCAAAGATTGTAGACGGCTGTGCGACTTTCTACAAAGTGAGCAAGTACCTGCTTCTGGACAAACAACTCGTCGATTTTTCGAACATTGCCATTAACCGACCAGATATGAAAAGCCAGCACGACATCTATAATCGGATAATGCCAAGGGATCAAATGGCTGTTGTAACATTTTTCGAGAATAGGACGACTGGCACACGGCTGATTGTTGCGAATGGTCATCTGTACTGGGATCCTGCATTTCCTGACGTGAAACTGATTCAAACCGCCATTCTAACGGATTCTGTCAAAAGTTTCGCGGAAAAATATGCACGATGGCCTGCATGCAAAGATAAGAAGCCATACAAGATGCGCGACGAGATTGCGGACGATGGTCAAACCGAATCTATACCAGAATTTGCTCCATCGATGGAATATACGAGCAGCACTCAATTACCATTGGTAATGTGTGTTGACCTGAACTCGACCGCCGAATCCAGTGCATATGAGCTTCTATCCAAGGGTCGTGTAGGACCCGAGCATGAAGATCTCGCCGGCTTCTCATACGGCCCCTACAGTCGGGATGGCATCGAACATCCTTTCTCTCTCCGCTCCGCATACAGTATCCTGGACGATGGACCTGACAAGCTAACCTTCACCAACTACGTTCCCAATTTCGTCGGCGTCATTGATCACATCTTCTACTCGACCAATGCCCTCGAAGTCAACTCCTTACTCGGAGGCGTAGATCCAGAATACATGAAACGCGTGCCTGGGTTCCCTAACTACCATTTCCCATCTGATCACATCTCATTGCTTGCGGAGTTTTCTGTTAAAGGCAGAAAAGAGAAGAAAGCGCTTCCAGAACCGGATTTTGGTCCTAGTAGTCGGAGGGATCGGGGGAGGGATTAATTGCTTCATAGGAATAGGCATGATGGGTTCTAGTCCGTTGTCTAGTCTATCTTTGTTACCTTTATCATGGCTTGCTTGGAAATACATTGGGGGCGAATTGAAGGAATGGTTTGCATGCATGGTAGATCTCTCTTTCCTCACTACTGCTCTGTATCATCTTTGGTTGGGTGTTCGGGATGGGAAAGAGTGGGGTGGTGAGAAAGAAATATACAAGTTTGAGAACGTCCTTCCATTCTTGCTTTTCTTGTGCCATTGGTAAACTTGACAGGGGCCTTTAGAAACGGGAGCAATTGCATATGGGATGGGGTTGTGGAAAGGCAAGATGGAAATGTGCGTGTTCTTGTAGTCGCGTGTGGATTGGGAGGCGTGTTTTGATAGGGTTAGTGGCGTTCAGCTTGTTCATTCGCGGTAAAGTAGTTAGGTTCATTCTTTTTTGCGGGTGGATGGCAAGTTCAATGGAACTTGTTTCTCGCAATTTCTTGTGTCTTGTGAGGAATTGTGTTTTGATAGGCTGTGATGTGATGTCTGCGACGTTCTCTGGAATATGTAGTGTGGGAGAACGACCCGTATTCTCGAGAATGGAAGTAAAAGTATAAATTTAGTGCTAGAAGGGGAAGTTGGAGTTTGGCGAGACTTTGAGTAATGGTGGGCAGAGGCCCTCGTTTCTTGATTGTATCGGTAGAAGTTGGGCATCTCTTCCTGAGAGCTCCGAGGAAGGGAAGGCTCGGCTTCTCTGGGAATCAGCGGGAAACTTATGCAACGAAGTATAGGTTGGTCATTGATATAAGTATAGGCTCGTCAGTTTATGAGTGGGAAGTTGAGATCAATAGTAGTAACGAGTGAGAGTATCACGTTGCGGAGGCATACCTGGTGTCTTACATGGTGCATGGATTACAGACTAAGTCATGCGGCTTGTTGAGCTCAAAGAGCCTCGCAAGAACCACAGTGTTCACGTCTTGGCTTACCCCCGTCTTATGGCATATTTCACGTATTGAAGCTCCTCGCACCATTGGACCAATCGACCGCAAAAGTGACAGCATATCTACCAATTTATCAACTGGCCGTCCCGCAGCCGTCTAAATCACATTCCTCACAGACTCCCTCAAAACGCCAATCATCACCCCTCCTTAAATCTATCCCGCATAAATCCCATAACCAACAGATCTCTCATACCCCCCCACTCTCATTCTTCAGCCCCCAATCCCCAGCCATCAATCACTCAGCGCCCTTCTCCCTCGCTACCTTTGCCATATACTCCTCCTGCTCCCTCGTCGTCCCAACATCTCCCTCCTGCCCTATAGGTTGCGGGTCAAGCGTTGATTGACTTGCTGCTGTCTCCGCCGATATCGTCTTGTTCTCCTATGGTCATTGTCAGCCGATAATCATTTTGATATTCTGATATGTGTAGGTATGCGGTACGAGAGAGACGGATCAGGGGGAGTGAGAGACCATTTTCTGATGCGTGGTAGATGTGTTGTTTCCCTTCCATGGGGTATCATTAGTCAGACAAACATTCAAGAGATTGTATGCGATCACGGCCACTGATGAAGGGTGTGAAATGGGAAGGGTGGATGAGAGGGGAGGAATACCATCACCTCATCGGTCCCATCATTAGCCGCCGCATACGCCAACAAATGTTCCTGTTTTTCGGGAGATAAGGATTTGAAATATGATTGTGTGGTTTCGGGCCAGCTGTCGTATAGTTTTTGTTGTTCGGGGGTTAGGGTTATCGCCATTTTTGGTCTCTGGGTTGGAAGAGGGTGTTGATGGCGGGGCTGTTGAGGTTGATGTAAGCTGATGGAGGCTGATGTAGATGCAGGTGTGATGGTGGGGTCATGATGCGGGGGTCGTTGTCTTGGATGCGAGTGCTTGTACCTGCACTAGTCTGTGAGCTGATTAGGCTAGGCTTATGTGATGTGAAATTTTCTTACAATAATGATAGATGCGTTTGACAATAGATCTTGCTTAATTGCATTTGCAAAATGGATTCAAATTCAAACTCAAATTCTTGCGTATAAAACATTTTGGGAAGTAAAGTTCTAAAATGGGTAGGCGTAAATGCGCTGGATATTATTACCTTAGCGACTATACGTCTGGCGGATGGTGGTGCTCGAAGTGCGCTGTGAATTAGCAGTCAATTGGGCGGGGCTTAAGCGTGGTGAGAATACATCGTGGCCAATTACAATCTGCGCTTATAATTAAAAGGGGCTTATAGAATTCTTGATTTTTAGAGCTTTGAGGGCCTTTCAGGGTCTTTAAGGGGCTTTGTATGGAGCATAGAACATTAGCTCATTGTTGCAAGAGTCCATTTGAGCCTGCGTGGGCTTGCAAATTAGTACTGGGCCTATAGACCAGACCAGACTATACGTTATATTTAGCATTAACTGCGCCCCAAGGTCGCCCTCAGCGGCGTAGGTATGTGGCACAACTGCGGCGAGGTCCTTGGCGAAGGGGCTGTGCTGTGTAGTTGTGAGGCGCTGCGCCATCTTGGACCCCACTTTGATCCCTTGAAAGTTAATCTTCACGTCTTGAGAGGCTGTGATTGGAGGCGAGCACGATTTTTCATGGAAAGACTAGGGTTGTGTGAGGAAATTCTTTGGGGGTGAGGTGGAGCTTGGATAGCAGGGCATCTGCTTTTAGATTCAGGGTCGCATGTACAATCTGTCATTTTGGAGAATAGTGTGTGGAGTTTAGGGGAGGTCTTCTCTGACATTCAGAAAGTTGTTTAACTTTCCAAAAATATATATATATATATATGTGTCATACAACTGTAGCAATGAAATACGACGAATTTCCGTCGGCTCAAAGGTATCTCCACAATCACAATGATCATGTAAGTAGGGTAGCTGAAGGCAGAAAACAGTGATTGTAAATCGTTTATGTTAGATGGCATATTGCTTTTCGAGCCGCGAGAACTCAGACAGTGAACGCCGATTGAGATAAACTCCAAACACCAACGCCCCATTTTTATTTAAATTCAACGATAAACCATTGTAGTACCAACTCCCCACAATATAACATAAGCAGAATTGTCTTTCTTTAGGAGCATGCCAGCAGGTTCGCAGATGACTTGGATGTGAGAGAAAAATACACAATCACCCCTTTATTCCGCCTCTTGCTTTTGTGCGACCGTTTTCATGTATTTAGCCTGCTTCTCACTAGCTGACGGATCTGCTACTCCCGATATAGCATCTTCGTTGTTGTTTGTTGATAAATTTTCCTTTGATTCATATTAGTTGAATATTTGAGAGTTTGGATTATTTAAGAGAACATACGATCTTCTTATCAGAAGCAGCTCCACCTGTTGTCAGTTGTTCCCTTTGCTTCGCCATGAATTCCTTCTTCTTAGCTGGCGTCATAGCATTATATGCTTTCTGCTTGTTGGGGGGTAATGTTTTCAAGATATCCGAGTCCGACATCGAATCCGAGTCAGAAGTAGTCGCGTCGTCTGAAGCAGCACTGCTTGTTCCTGAGCCGTGGGTGCCACTGCTTTTGCTACCTTTCCGCTCTTTTTTTACGGGATCTTCGCCTTCTTCCTCGCCCGAGGAACTGTTCGGTTGGTTAGATGCGTCCTGTTCCTTATTATCTCCGTTTGCGCGTTGTACAAGGGCGGTGGTATCTGCAGATGGTACAGGAGCAGCAGCAACTAGAGCCGCTGATACAGCAACGAGACCCAAAGCGAAGCTAGAGAAACGCATGATGAGAACTGTGATGATGGACGAGAGAAACTGAAAGCGAATACTTGTCTTTGATTGTAGAGAGGATATAAGGAGAGAATGACGGTTGTACTCACTGGTGTAAAGTGGGATGAACTGAGCTTTATAGCAATCAAAGAGATGATTATCTGACCCCCGATCAAAGTAGAATGCAGTGAAAATAGAACAGTCTGAAGAGGATTCGGAATCCTGCAAAGTCGAAATCCTACGAAAGTCAATGTAGCAAGGCGCTGGAAGAACAGGATTTTAAGCCACTGAAGCTAAGGTAGTAAAGTACGCGATCGTTTTAGGCTAATATAGGGACTTCTCTGCTTTCGTACTTAGATGCGAAAACAAGCCCCTGGACCCTCATAAATTTTAGCGAGCTAGGGGGTATTTACGTACACTTGAATTTCTAAAAGGGCCCGCCAATGACAATGCAAGCGGAGGGACACACAACTCGTAGTGCCGAAGTGGCTCCGCAGGATTTTGGATTTACGATTGCAACCAGCCTCATCATGTGAAAATAGATACGCCGTATCGACCTCTGCAATCCCACAAGAAGCTCAGCCTCGTGGACATTATAGCTCAGCCCTGTAGTTATTTTGCAACGTTTGGCGATCGTAACACATGGAGGATTTCATATCATGCCCAGGGTGAGAGATTAGCTCGTCTGAGATCCCGCTCCTGCTCGATCCTCTGTTTATTTCTTGAAGAAACCATGTCGAGCTTCAATGACGGAGGTTTGTCGCAGTATAAGTAATAGCCTAGTTTCTCCCTTTCCCAACACAATCGCTCATCTCATCCTCTTGCTTCTGCAACTCCCGTACATCGTGAACAAGAACATATTCTTGTTCTTACTCCCACCTCAGTAATTTTCACATTTCGCTCTTGTATTAAAAATGAAATATACACTTCTTCCTCTACTCTTATCCACAGCTCCAGCGCTCATCAATGGTTATTTACTAGATGACTCTTGTCTAGACAGTAAGTTATCCTCTTCTCGTGAAGACCGCTCAAACACTAATCAAACATCAACAGAAAAATTCAACTCAAAGAAAGATGGCAAAAACTTGATCGAGAAGAACTTCGACAATGTCTTTAAACAATTAGAAGGTATAAACGGAGAGTTTGCAAAGGAACCTACTTCTTGGAACCAAAAATTCAAGCACTCATTTCAGATTTTATATGGACCATTGACAGCGGGAGAAAAAGGCGAGGACGCACTCAAGGAATTGAAAGGTAAGCATGCAAACACCATCTATGCAATATCGCATACTAATACTCTAGCTATAGAAAGGTTGGAAAACATGGTAGTGACTTCTACTAAAGCTCCCAAAATGAGAAAGTTGAAGGACCATCTCACTACTGATGGGAAACTTCCCTTCGATGAAGATGTGGTCATATACTGCGACTTGTCAAGATACAAAGAGGACACTGCCACTAAAAAATGGAAGGTGTCCAATGGACACTATACAGACGAAGATCCCGACTCCGCCTACCAAATATGGAAGAAATGGGTTTGGGACGGAACGCGTGCGAACACGAAAGCGTGGACTCTGAAGGCAAATCCTTCGACAAAGCGCCCAGACATCATACAACTCACCGAATCCTGGATTGAGTACCTCGAGGCCACTGGTGGTTTCTTCTTTGAGAATATTTGGTGGCCTCAAACACTGAAGAACCAGGAAGAAGTGCTCCCTGGTTATAAATTTGTTGACGCGCTTCCGCCAATGAAAAAGGAGGAGGCAGACAAGAGAAAGCCAACTGCTACTGACGCCGCAAAAGTCCCTGGTACCGAAGCTGACGAATTTTTCGTATCTATGGAGGAAGGTTCGCGTATGCAAAAGACTTTAGCACATGAGGTATTTGATGTCCTATCCAATCCTCGGATGCCTGCTAACTGATTTGTAGCTCGGTCACACTTCTTTGATGACAACGAAGAACCACCCCATTCCATTAACTGATATCAAGCACCCAACAACCAAAAAATCAATTGCATACCACCATGACAAGAACGTTAAGTATCAAGACAAGACAAACGCAAGTAAGTAACAGAACACCCCTCATTCCGTGTACATATCTGACATTATACAGACAACTTCGGATTTTTGGAGATGCACTTCGACTTGATTAAGAACTATGATATTGAGGTCGACAAGTACGGTATGTGGAAGAAGATTAGTACACCATAGAATCGCCGGTAAGATAGGAACTATCCCTTAGTCTCAACCCCTCCAAAACGACAGGCGCGCAAGTGTGTGGAGGTCAAATTTTATTTTAAAATCCAAGTGGTTTAAAAGGCGTTACGGCGCAATCATTATTTCAAAAAGCAGGCTCGGTGTTTTTAGGCGTAGGCGTCTAGGGATTTTAAAATTGGGGTGTCATTGTAGGAGCATCTATGATTCTTGGATATCAATAAACGTACTTACTTTTGATTGCTCTGTCTGATTTTAAACTGCAATCTCCCCCGACAACCTGTGCAAAAAAACCCATGGATGCTTGATTTTGGATCTAGGTCTCCATCTGGGTCAAATTTTGACATAAAGGTTAAGGAGAAGTGTGCTGGCACTTGCCAAATGTGATGACCACAGTGAGATGGGTTGGAAAGGATTGAGTCGCCAATGAAAAGCGCCTGAAAATTATTTGAAGCACGCTTAATTGGGACGCAGATCCCTTCGGCGCTGACACTAAGTATATATAGTCCTCAAACCCAACTAATCTATACCTATCCGCTATTAAACAATTGCAGCAGTTCCCCCTTTACCATCAGGAAAACTCTTACGTATCTTTCCAGGAATCTGCATGAGCATGTCCACAGTAAATTCTACCGGCTCATGAACACCAGTTTCCTCCTCCTCCTCGTCCCAAACAGGCTCCTGATCCAATATAGAATCTTCGTGGAAAGTGTTCATTCTTTGCTGCGCTTTTTCCGTACGCTTGAGGAACTGATTCGCGATGCGGGTGACATCTTTTATCCACGTTCCGTCCTTCACTTTCTTTTCGGTATTTTGGAGCAGCATCTCCTCCCATTTTTGGGCTGCAACCCCTAAGTCTCCAGTCAATAATATTGCCTATATGAAACGTTAGCTGCGAGAATACTTCGTCTTCTAGCGCACAGTCTGTCAAGTCAAAATTCAATGGGCCATCTACCAATGCGATCACCTCCCAAGTCGTGGCCTCTCGTTCTTCGCCGGTTTCCCTGGCTCTTTCCTCCTGGTCCGCCAATCCTGTCATCAACTGTGTCAACTCCTCCAGCGCGTCTCTGAACTCTTCTTTACATTTCTTTATCAATGCTTTTGTTGGACCTTGTTTGATTTTTTCTGCCGTTACCGTTGTAGTCTTTTTGAGAAAATCCTTCGTGGATTCCTCATCTGATTCCCATTGCGGGACAGTTCGCTCGAAATGAGCGATCTCAGCGAGAACAGCCTGGAGTTCTGCGCTGCTGAGAGCTTGTTGATAGAAGTCTACATCCTGGGATGGGGATTCTGGGTTAGAGTCCGGGAAGATGACAGAGGGTGAATCAATCAGATCTGGAGGTAGGCTTTTTTTCTTCGGTGCCACAGTGTCGGATGAAGATGGAGACCGCGGGGATGGTGTGGGAGAGGTTGCCCTTCCAGGGTGGGTTATCCACTTAGACCTTGGGCCTCTGCCTCGTACGGGGGGAGGTGGGGGTGGGCCCTTGGTTTTCGCAATTATCGCGTAGTCCTCAATTAGCATTGGTGTCGAGGGAACCGATTCAATCGGAGACAGAGGTGGTGAAGCCTTAGACTTGGCTGCTTCTGAACGCGGATTGGTGGGAATATCGCTAGGCTCGTCTTTCAAAAATATACGAGGATATGTAACGTCTACTAGGAATGACGGTTTGCGTCTCAAGGCTGGTCGAGAAGTAGGAGGTGGTGACACTTTGGTGGGAGAATTGGTTGACACATGTTTCGAACTTGGGCTTGAATAAGCAGCGTTGGCTTCAAATAATGTCTGAGGTTCAGAGATGGTTGAACGAGAAATGGGGGGTAATACGTTCCGATATAAGTCGCCCCCCAACTTTCCACCGCTTGATGCTTGGCGTCCTCGTCGCGGAGGGGGTGGAGGAGGCGGATCCTTGGCCTTCGCTATTTCTCTGTAATTTGCGATTGGAGGCGTGGACCTAGGGGGCGAAGGGGACCTTTCGTCGTCTCTCAATATCTGTTCTTGAGAGCCGCTGGAGGCAAAAGTAGTAGGGGGTGCGGTGTTAGTCCGTAGTGGTGCTTCTGGCTTGGTTTCCGACTTAAACGCATACGGAGATTCAGCAGAAAGCGAAGAAGGTTTTGGGGACGAACTCGGCTGCTTTTCTGCGATCTGGAGGTATGGATTGTTGGAAGAAAAAGGGGCACGAGACTTCCCGGGGGTTGCCATCTCTTCCTGATGGGTACCAATATATTAAGAGTGGAGATATGAATACAGGGACCGCAGCCAAGTTCGAAAAACAGAGCCCGAATAAACAATATGATTGTTTCAATAAAATATGAAAAGTTTGATCGCAATAAATTCCAGTGAGTTTTGGAGACATGAAGCTTCCTCGAGTTTGATAAATGGAAGCCGCAATGCAGCCAATGATTCTTTCCGTTTAGGGACTTGCATCGATGAGAGTCGCACTCACCAGCTATCGCAATCTCGTCCAACCTGTAATATATTATATCAGGAGATTCATAAGTGGCCTGCCAAGCTAAGACCATATCGGATCGCGCAGACTGTGATGCTTCAGCAAGCTCAGGAAGTAGCGCTTGAGATGTCAGGAACCGCCCCATCGAGATTTTGCTCGACCTAAGCTTCCGCGACATCATCGGTAAGACCGCAGGCGCGGGGGTGGGGGGTTTGAATAACGATGACGATACTAATCGCCTGGAGATGTCCCAGGAGAACATTTCAAGACCTTTGTTGAGCTATTTTTATGTACTCGCCTCTTTCGATTTTGGTTGTTGAAAATGCTAATGTCCGTGGTTGGCGCGTTCGTCGTCTAAACAGATACTAGTAAGCGCGTCCTAACTACAACGTTGTCATCGCAAATCATTCCTCCAAACATATCCAAGCTTGTGTGCGTGTACTGTTGATATCCAGGCTGCAATCCTGGGGCTCAAAACCAGGGATCGAAAGAAGCAACTGTGAATGATTCGTACCGATATGGACCAAGCCACGAAGTCGAGGGACACAGCCAGCAACCCCCGCAGCCGAATGCTTCCACGATGAGGACTCATGGCCTTGGCAGCTTCCAGCGAGCCCTTCTCGAGATCGAAATACCCTCATTGCGATAGCATCTGCATACGCTCGACTATACAAGCTAGCAGTCTGCCAAGGAAGAGGCATATCAGAAGAGGAATCATCTCGAAGCCTTGTGTATCATTTAATCATGACAGGGATCGAATGAGGCAGCTGTGACCAATCCCAGAGCCCGCGCGGAATATATCGAGATGAAGATATGGAAATATTTGGCACCAATACCATGTTGGAGGAAGAAAGACGATTTGGCCCAGGCGATAAGTGTCGCAACCCCCCGCATGGGAATTGCTGCTAAGTGTTCTCTCATGGATGTTCTCTTAATGATCCAGACTGTCTGCCCCATAACGGATGCATCGAAGCAGAAAGAGCATCTCATTGCAATGAATATATTTGGACCTATTTAGCCCAAACCACAGGATGCACTCCCCTGTGGCTATGCAAACTGAAATCCCTATCGCGAAGAAAACGCACACAAATCGCCCTTGCTGGTCTCATCTATATGCTGAAATTATCATGCTCAAGGGGAAGTATTTGCTACTTTGGATACACTTTTAGAAGCCTGGAAGGGGAGTTTCTGTTGTAGAGGCTTTAGTTGGACGAGTAAAATAAAGGTCGGTTTTGGGTTTGAGGTCATGCTTTTCACTTGTATTCTTTCAAAATCTCTATCTAAGTTCCTTTTCGCTCATGTTATTCCTGCCTCTTGCCCGTTCGTTAGAGATGATCAAGCTTGAGTGACCTACATCACTTAGTCTCTAGCATACTCCTTCTCTTCTTTTCCACAAATCTGCGCTTCATAAAAAATCTGTCCATCGTCATTTCCCCCTGCCTGATCTTGATCCCATCGTCCAATATCAACTCATCGTCAGATGGTTCATCGATACCTGTTCCAAGGTTGACCAAGTCCTCTGTTCATATGAAATCGATTATTTTCCTCCCCCAACTTCCTCCAGCCTCCCTTGCTTGTGTAAATGCCATTCCTGGCGTCTGACTACGAAAGGTCTTCTGATCCGGATCACAAAGCTTCCCGTTTCGCCTGATGCACATTATCTTACCATCTTTGACATGGAACAACTTGGCCGATCGAAGCTCCTGCAGCAAATCCATCTGCTCGTTCTTCTGCGCAGTCCCTGGACAAACGAATTCCAAATCATCGTGAGGTCCATGGTCCTTTTTCGGGCCATCTTTGGCGACCAAAGTCATTCTTCGCAGGCGCCTGAACCTTTTCATGACTTTAATCAGCTCCTCACTTGAATTCCTCCACAACTGGTGCTGAAAAGCAACATGTTTAATCCGCTCATAATCCTCGTTTGGCATTTCACCGTAGACGAATTTTATGATATCCTCTATCTTCATCCATGGCGAGAAGTAAAGAATGCAATTTCCAGTGAAATGAGGGCGCTCTTCGTTGGAATTTTCAATGATCAAGACCTTCCTGAACAAGGGCGTATAAGGAACATGGTAAGAGGGGAGGCTGGAGTAAAATTTCTCGTCTTTGCCTAACTTCCATTTAATTTCGATGATGTTCGATGCTTCTCCTACCTGGGATCGACCCTCTGGCCCTTGCTTTTCTCCTTCGCCATCGTCTCCGGGCCCACTATATCTCGACGATCGCAAGATCCCGTTCCTCTTGATCCGGACAATATCCACTGGAATGGGCCTATTATTCGCCATCACAAATCCGTTCGTGACCATCACCTTCCTCTAAGCAACCACACTCTGATCTTCGAAAGCTAAGAACTCCACCACGTCAGGCGGCATGGTCTTCGGCCCCCGTACCAGCCCTTCAACTTCGCTCTCGTCCACCAAAATCAAACTTATTCAAGTTTGCGAATTTACCATATAATCTCAGGATATCATCGCTAAGAGTATCGTAAAGACTATCTTGGAATGCAAGATTGTGAATGCTATCACGGTCGTTGACATCAATGTTGTTGATAAAGGAGGTAATGTTTTCGAGAGGGGAATTAGCAATGGGTAGGCTGCGCAGCCAAGGGGAAAGTAAGAGAGTGTCCTGAGCGGCGAACGGGGGATGAGTTTGGGGATCATCAGCGCCATCGACATGATTCATGTTTATGAAGATTTGGCGAGCGGTAGAGGGAAGTTCAGTGGGGATGTAGGAAGTCTGGACAGTGAATGATTCATGGTACACTTTGAGGACGTAAGGCTCGTGATCCTCTGCGGCCAATGCTGTTGCGTTAAGTTCGGACCTCACATCCTGGGAGCTGGGAACGTCTCGATTATCCTCACCGCTGTCTGGTTCTTTCCCCAGGTATCCTCCTACCTCTTCTAAGCCTTCCATTTCTGGCAATGATCCCAAGTTCATGGCATCAGCCGTATCATCATCCAGTGTCTCTTCCCCATCCACCTCATCGCCTTCATCCATCGCCTTCTGCTCAACTTTCGCATCGGCCCTCTCTAGCTCTGGACTGGCCCCTCCCCGACCGATCAATTCCTCAACATCCAGCTCCAATTTTCGATAGCATCAAGAGACTTGGTCAATAGCTCGATAGTTTTGTTGATGCGGATGGCGTCGCGGTGTTGTTCGATGAGCTCATCAGGAGATGGGCGTTGCTTGTCGCTCATAGTTTAGGTATGGTTCTGAACATATCGTGATGGCGAGAAGATGAGAGAGGATTGGGTAGTGCAAGTTCTTAGGGGTTCAGGAGGGAAATTATATATCTCTTGGTGTCAAGTGATCTAATCTCTTGCGTTGACTAAAGTAATTCTGAAAGAACCTTTTCATGCATGAAACCTTCTGTCGCAGTCTCCTCGGCAAGATACAAACAGCTATGCCGGTATATTAAAGCGTTTTAGGCTGTGTCATTGATTCAAAATGCGCAACGTAGTTGCTATTTAGTTGCACAATGGATGGTCTGAGACAATTTGTTGCGGAAATGCATAAGAGCGGGTTAAGACAGTATTTTAGAGCACGAAGCGAAATGAAAGAAACAGCCAACTACACTGTTTGAGCGGAAAGGCCGACGGCTTCTATTTAGTTACTAGTTCAAGGATGAAAAGCTTTCCATGCTTGCAGCCCTCCCTCAATACATTGCACCAAACCGAATAAAATGGTAAGGGCGAGGACCGTTGCAGCAACCCAAAATGTATACCATTGAACCCTCTTCCTTCGGTCTCTCCACCATTGTTTCACAGTACTGGGCTCGGTATCATCAAAGACCTGTTTCAAAATTACCAGCCTGTCATTCCAGAACTTAAACTTCTCTATCAGCCTGTCGTCTGAGTTTAGCTGCCCGCATTTAATTGCTGAGCTATCAAGGGACAGCTGGGACGCATATTTTTGATACCACTTTACTGTTGAGGTATCATGTTGAGGGAGTAATAAGGCCAGCGTTCGAAGTGTTTCTTCCAAAAACCCTTCTGGCAAAATGCGGCTACCATTACTTTCACTGCGTTTTGTCAGTTTCTTTCCGCGGGGTCCGCATTCCATGTACCTACTATACTTGGTTAAATTTTAAGAAAGATATATAGTGAAAAATACATACGCCAGTATCATCGTCTCTCATCTTCAGGTGATCGGCAAGGTTATCGGTCCAGATAAACCGGATTCCGGAAATATGTTCAACGTCCAATGCATTGAGAATATTGGCCAGTTTCACTAGTGTATCTAGAATGGCTTTCCCCTCGAGTCCTCTGTTAAGACGTCTAATGAATTGCTTCTAACCCAAGGAAGAACTGTTTGTCCAGGCGCAACGGCATGTAAGAAGCCTCCAATAGAGAGTATGAGCCAAAGTCGCACCGCTAAGTTGATCGAGTTATCCAAGACTTCATCTTCCAGGGATCCGGTGTGTTCATTCCGAATTCTCGCCCAGAGGCTCGTGCGATCGATGTGTCCTCCTTAAAGGAGCTCAATGATGTGGGAAAGATGAACTTGACATTAGGATTGAATTGACAAGGCTGAGAGCCTGTTCTGCACTGCCCTATTTTGCTGAGGCTCATTCTCAGGTTGCATCCAATAACCCAACCTTGCATTTTCAAAGCCACCGCCAAGACCTCGCAAGCGGTCGCAATGATTGCCAACTTCCGTTTCATCGTCCTTGTTTATCATTTCATCGCCAACTGAGATGGTTTCGGGAATCCTTTGAGTCCAATGACTGACCAAATAGGGCCATAATCACTGAAATATATCTTACTGACGACCACCCTTCTGCGAGAGAACCACGTGAGGCTGCAGCCTCGAAAACTCGCACCGATTATCATGTCAAAATGGCCGGAGCCACATCTCTCAATCGGTGCGCAATGCAATTCGCTTGGAAGAAATCAGTGTTGGGAAGTCATTGGACCCGCTCGAGAGATATCGGGCCCCATATTTGAAGCCACAAGAAATCTCTTAAATTCCCGTTCAGACTATCTCAACGAAGGTGAACGAGAGCAATGTATAGTGGTGTTTGGCCTGTACATGGTCGGCAAAAATAAGGATAAAGCATGCCCGACGCT